>ERZ794936.53-NODE-53-length-94006-cov-33.223201_pt1 | contig 94006 bp, 45 predicted proteins | sample MGYA00511083_ERZ794936 | MGnify/ENA primary metagenome ERZ794936 (study PRJEB30137, sample SAMN04331409) | food metagenome | isolation source: Y2 must sample point D1 replicate A | place: Australia: South Australia | collected 2014 ... | reverse complement strand
TTTTTTTTTTTTTTTTTTTTTAACTTTTTTTTTTAAAAAATTAAAAAAAAAAAAAAAAAAAAAAAAAAAAACAGGGATCAACCAATACACAGAGTTATACAAAGAACAATAGACTAAGTAGGAAAAAAAAAAAAAAAAAGGAATACACAATATACAAATATCCACTTATGTAAATGTAATGACTATCATCGGAGTGTTAACTTCCAGAACAACAAGATTTGTATTGTAAAATATGTAATCTGGTGTAATCAATTGTAAATTGTACAGTGTTTTGTTAGAGACACAATAGAGGTAACCTTTTATGTTATAGTATTGTATAGTGTTGTATAGTATTGTATAGTATTGTATAGTCTTATATAGTATTGTATAGTATTGTATAGTCTTATATAGTATTGTATAGTATTGTATAGTATTGTATAGTATTGTATAGTCTTATATAGTACTATATTTCAAGTTGAATTAATATCCCAAATCTATTATTCCGAGTCAACCTGTTGTCTCCTGAAATCATTCATTGTTCTATAAATATACCACACCAGATCTTCCTCCGTTATAGATCAATAACGTGAAAAATGCAAGCTTATAATTTATATTCCTAATTGGGATGATCATTTAGATTTTTTCTCCTGAATTTATAAATGTCCGATTATTATTAAAATCTATCTACATTGAAGATGTTCCAGAATTAATTGGAAAATGCCGAGAGAAATGAGAGTATTGAATTATACTACTAATACTTTAATTACTATTAATACCAATGTTATCACCAATGTCAATATTAATACCAAGAAGTCATTTGGTTTACCTGATTCGTACTGATCGTATTTGATATGATGTGATATGATGTGATATGATTGTATTATACAAGACGGAAAGTTATACCGGAGTGTAATATACATGTATGGGGAAAGACATATATGGAGAAAGATATATATGGAGAAAGACATATAAATATATATATGGAGAAAGACATATAAATATATATATGGAGAAAGACATATATAGATATTATTATACACCCAAATATAGACAAGATAAGAAATAAACGGGGTTATTTGATTTGATGTTATATATACTTAAAGATATAGGAGAGTGGAGGGGAATGGGGGTAGAGAGAGAGAGAGAAAGTAAGGGTAGAAGATAGAGAGGAAGTGGGGAAGAAGAGAGAGAGAGAGTAGGCTGGTACTGGAATGAGTTCACCCACACCATCAAATCTTTATAGTCTCACATGTAACACTTGTTTTGTTCTTGTAATGGTCGGGTAGGAAATAGTGGTGACGCGTTAAACAATTATTTTATTTTTTTTGTACTGGTGGAAATCACATGCCGAAAAAAAATAAAAAAAAATTATTAAAAATGAAGAAACGCGTTTCATTTAATTGATGTAAAACTGCTAGATCTCATTTGATTAAATACATGAACAAAAAATCATAAGCAAAGCAAGCAACATCCAAGTTAAAAACAAAAACAAAAAAAATGGAAGTGGAAGACTCGATGTTTCTCAACGACCAAGACGAGGTGGAAATTGTCTCTCCAAATGAACCAGCACCGATCCAGTCAGAACATACAAAAAAATCTCAATTCCCAACATCCATTTTGCATGCGAGAATAGCTCTTTTGGCCACAGCCATTGGGGGACCTGAATATTCAATAGAACACACCACGGACAGCAATGTCCATGCACAAGTTCCGGTCCACTACAAACACGGAGACGACTGTCTTGCGTGTTTGAAAGATTTGAAAAAATGGTTTAAATTGGTGGACGACAATCAAAGAAAATACGAAGTGGCTGTGGCATGTGCCAATTATAAAATTTTAGTGGAAGATCTGATTCCAATCATGTTGGATTACGAAACAAGATGTAAAAATAAAAAAAAAAGAGAAAGAAGGAAAAAAAAAATTGGGGAACTTGAACCAATGAGTCTTTTTCCTGTGTCTTCCCCGTATTTTGACAAAATTGCCCTTCAATCCTTACAATTGATGGTTTTGATGACATGGCCCGTGGTTTTAAACAATGACTCTTCCGCAAATCAAATTCTCCACTACAATACATTGAAGAAACATCAGCTTTTGTACAAAAAAAAAATCTTAGAATCAAACGTTTTAAAACCAGTGTTACGGATTGCAGTTGCTAAAATATCTACCAACAAACAAGAAAGATCACCAAAAGATCACCAAATTTTGAAACTTGTTTTACAATTCTTGAGAAACGTTTTGGCTATTGAACCTTTCCAAATGGTACTGACCACCAAAAAATTGGCCCAATTAAGAACAAAAACGAAAAGTTTCCACCAATCAAGCCCCTTGCCCAATAACGTCACTCTTGAAGATATCAGCTTGTCCACCACATTAAGAAACTTCAAAACATGTAAAGTGTTTCCAGTGCTACTGACATTGGCAAATTCTTTGAACACCGAGTTTGATCCAGATTTTTTAAACCAAACATTGGCTGAAATTTTTTTTTACCTGATTAAAAGCGTGCCTCCAAATGCCTTGTTAACTCCAATGTCTCATGAAAATGGTACACCAAATGGAATATCAAATGGAATATCAAATGGAACATCAAATAGAATATCAAATGCAACATCAAATGCAACATCAAATGCAACATCAAATGGAATATCAAATGGGAACCCTAGTACCACTACTAATACCCATCATGCAAACTCAGATCTTACAAGTCTTTTATCTAAAGAAAAACAACTTCGCAAAAACGTTGTGCGCAACACAAGCTCGCGGCATTCGAGGTTTGGCTCATTGATCTCAATTCAAACCCCAGACAACGGCAGACTCACAGTCAGCGGGGGAACAGCAAAAGATCTAATTGACAAAAACACCATTTTAAACAAATTGGACGACAGGAAAAAATGGAACAAGTCGATTGTATTCAAAGACACAGAAACCGTTGACGGTTTACAATCGAATTTTTTGCAATTTACTAAAACAAACAACAGCTCCAATTCCCTCAACACTGATGTTGCACGGTTTTTGCAACAGTTTTTACAAGACTTTCTAGACAGCAACAGTTTCAACATTTTGTTAAAAAGCTGCACCGATTACTTGATTAGTGAAGATTTTTTGTCTGAAATTATACAAATCCAGTATTTGATTTTTTATTCATGGTTTATCAAATACCAAACTTGCAGAATTTTGGACTCCTCGGCAAACAGTCCAAAGGACAAAGAAGCTAGAATCGGCACCATAGAGTACGTCATGCAAGACACAAGCATCGTTTTCACCACAAAACTGCTCAAAGAAGCAATGGAAAACAAACAGTGGGCCGTGGTTCACGCAAACATTGTTGCCTACACAGAACTACTGACTTTCTTAAACAACCTTGACGACTTTTATCCACAAGATTGTAAATACATGAAGGAAAAACTGTTCAGCGACGACAGAATCAACTTGTTGACCATGTTACCAAGACTAGCCAACAAACATTCGGTGTCATTTGTCAGATCAACAATCGATTTGACCCACATGGTACTGAAAACTTTGGAAAAAGACTCGGAACTAGAAATAAAATCACACAAATTGAAATCACAAAAAACAGGGTCTGCCAAAATGCACGGAAACTTGAAAGTAAAGTTGGAGGAAATTAAAAAAACAGAAAACATCAGTGACGATGACGAAGCAATGGAAGTCCTGGAAGACCAAATGATGTCGAAAAAAATCGATTTCGAAAACATCATGCAAAAATATTTCCACAACGATACCGTGAAAACCTACATTAGTTTTTTGAAAAAATACAGAGATTTAGAGTACCACGATATGAAAAGAACGCTGCAATTTTTTCAGCGTTTGTTTGTGGAGCACAAAGAGGAATCCTACCTGTTCCGCTTGGATTTCATTGTACTGCTCAAAGAAATGCTGTCCCCCGATGGCTTACCAAGAAGTGACAAGATCAGGAAACATTTAACCACTTTCACAAACTATTACCTCCACAAATTGAAAGAAAGATTGAAAAAATCCCCAACATGGTACGTTGACCTGCTTTTTCCAAATCTTACCGACAAGGCTGTTGGTTTTTACTCCAAGTACGGACAGGTAAACACAAACTTTTTACAAAACTACTTGTGCTGCCTTCCAAGTGAGTTCAAAAAACTGCCTGAAGAAGAAGCACTGCCTCCAACAGTCGTTTTAGACATGAAGTTTGGTATTCTGGTCAGCACCCTGATTGATGACAACAAATACGACATCTTAACCGACCTATTGGCACACTTGAAACATTCACTTGAAACACTCAGCCAGGATCAGTCAAAAAATATTGACTTACCACACAACGATAACTCCATGGATTCAGAAATGCACAGGCTTTGCAGAGGCGACGCCGATTTTAGAGCACTTTTGCTTCTACTAGGGTATACCGTTCCTGTAAAAATTGCAGATCTTTGCTATTTACCAAAGGCCACTGAATGCTCTAAAATACGGGCTGGCATCTCGATGGTTTCCAAATACATGAACACAAGTTTTGATACTCCAAATGGTACTAGCTCAAGTTCTTATTTGATCAGATATGCAGATGACGGTATGGTAACCAAAAAATCAGCTTCTAAGGCACGTCATGAACAGACCTCTGAAAATTATCACTCCAATGATGAAAACGATTATGATAATGATGTGTTTGTTGTAAACGATGGAGCTGATGAACAGAGTGAGCATGACGAGGACTACTTCAAAGAGTTGTCAAACAAAAAAATGGTCAACGATTTTTTGTCCAAGGGTAAAGCAGCTAAAAAAAAACACCACTCCAAAAAGAAAAGGTCTGGAAACTCTTTGCCATTGCACGACCTCGATAGTGATGACGACAAGGAAGCCAACAGAAAATCTAAAAAATCTTCCAAGTCTCATATTGTTAGTGCATCAATGATTGACGACTCTGATGACGAATACAACGGTGAAAAAAATATGTTTGACTCAGTTTTCTTTGAAAACGAGCAATACATGAGATGGCTGCTAGATAAACATATGGGAAGCATTAGTGAAGAGAAAATGAAGCTCTTTGGGGAGTTTACCAAATCCAGGTTTGCAAACAAGGGTGCTATCACGGGTGACTGGACCAGTTTGTTTGATGGGCCTGTTCCAAGTGTTGTTGATCTCGAACTTGAAGAAAACCACAAACAAGACACTTTGGAAAACGAATTGGTTCGCGGGCTATCATATGATGAGGGTGAAGATGAAGCTGGCGAGCATATCGTTTCCCCGTCCTCGCCTTCACAAGCAAAAGGCAAACCCATTGATTTGCAACAAGAAATCCAATTTTCAGATGACGATTACGATGGTGAACCAAACTCACTATTAGCAAAAAAAAGATCACCTGCAGAAGACTCCGATGACAGTTTCATTGTGAGGAAAAGAGGTAAACCAAACGGCTTGTTTTTAGATGAAGAAGATTAGTTTTTTTTTTTTTTATATAGATAGTACAGAGTATTTTTGCATTGATATAATTTTCCACTTTTATAAAAAAGCTCCGATTAGGCTGAACAATGAGAGTCTGCAGATCCTTTCATGGCGTCGATTAACGTTTGTAGACTACTAAAAATCATTAGAAAAATTCCAACTCCAATGGTAAAATAGTACTTTATTTTTTCCTTTGGGGGTTTTTCCTTCCCTGTAAATATCAAATTCACCCACGGAGGTAAAATAAATGCCATCAAAGACCCGGATGTTGATCCCACAATTTCCAATGTGGCTCCCAAGTTACAGGTGGTCAAAGATATAGACATTGTTACCAAAACAATGACAGTGGTGATTAGAAAATGTAGCTTTTTAGATAATACAGGTGGCTCTCTCAAATCGTAATTCTTGAAAAAAATCAAATCTCTAATGCACTCTCTGAAAACAAAGACCTCCATTGGATACGTTGTTAGCATATTAAACCCAAAACAGAATCTCGCGACATTGATGAGCTTGTCGTCACTGGGGAAATTGTTCAAAATGTTACCTTTTGTTTTGTCCCGGAAAATTGCAAACCCTGTAAAGCCCATAAGCGCACAAACAACCATAGCTATGCCACAGCAAAGATGAGTTAAAGTGTCAAATCTTTTCAAAGTTGGTTTCCGCAAAGAAGAAAAAATCATGCTTGTGTTGTGATGACATATCATTGCAAAATTGATAATCGACATACCTTGCAGCAACTTTGATGATATCAAATAGTTTGGAAACACAAATTCGCCCTTGTAAGACGAGTCCGTCAAAGGACCTCTAATTATCACAGATATAAGTATCAACCCCATACTTAGCAAGGCTAAAAGAGATGTTTTAGCTAGCTTCGAGATATCTCTGTTAAGCGACAATGGATATGAAATGAAAATAGTGATGAGCACAATGATGATATTTCTGTGGAAAATACTAGCATGGCTAGGAAAAAAGGCTTTCAAAACATGAGGGATTGTGTCCCCAATAATAATGCAAAATCCTATGCATCCCCCGATAGCAAAAAAACTGTTCCCTAGCAAAATCAGAAGTTTCCCCCATTTTCCCATTGCGGCTTCAACACTATCTTGATACGTAGAAGTCCCCGAAAGCTTCAAATTCACAACAACAAGTCGAAGTGTAAAGTCGACCAACAATGTTGAAAACACAAGCACTAGCACACCGCCAACAATGCCGCAATATTTTATGGCCATTGGCAAACCGATGCATCCCGCACCTATAATACTGTTTGACATGTTCATAAAGCCCATAAGAAAGCTTGAACGAGAGTTATGGCTATCCAGATACTCATTGCTATCTCCATCCGCCCACTTGAAGCTTTCACCGGTATTCATTTCAAAGTCATCGTTATCAATGTCCAGCTCGTTTTTTGCATGGGTTTGTTCACCAGGCAATGGATGTGTTGATGGGGACGCGTCATATGAAGAGAGCTCAAGTGCCTTACCGTTGTCTAGCTTGTGATATTTGTCTTTCGTCGAGCTCATGAATGTCTTGGTGCCTTTGTGAAGTTGAATCAACTGGCTTGGATAATGTTTTGTCTTTTGTTCAAGCAGACTGTAAAGATAGACGATACTGCACAAATGCCTTCAATGGTTGTCTAACCTGTTCGCGAATATATATATACATTTTTTCTTGCAATGTTTTTTCGGCAATCGCTTTTTAGTTGCTTAGCGTGAAATACCGCGAAAACCATTGCAAATTTGCAAGCTCAAAATTTACCTTTGCAATTGCACGTCTTAATTACATAATTGATCGAATGGGTGTGTGTATATATATATATACATATTTATATATATATATATATATATAATAACCTTCATTACCGACAGAAAAATAAAAACCCAAAGACTCAGCCCTTAAAAGCTGTTTCCACATCCTGTGCCAATGAGTCCAAGTTTTTGTACAGATCCGACATATGTCTGCTAGACCGACTCTTTTTATCTTTGTTTGTGGGAGTAATAGCATCATTTGCATTATTGTCTTCGTCAATAGAATCAAAGTATATTTCTTCATCTGAAGATTTGACTTTTAAGTTATGTTCATCAAGTTCGGAAGTAGAGACGTTATGTGCGGAGCCCTGGTCATCAAGTTCATGCGATTGATCAATATTTCCCTGTTCCTTCAAACTAGATGCAGCAGCAGCAGGCTCCTCAAAATCAAATTGTTCGGCACTCGCAATGTCTTTGTCTTCAAGTTCTTCAGGAGCATTCTTAGCGAAAACCTGCACAGTTGTGTCGGAACGATCATTTCCTTCCAAGTTGTCTTGATTACCTTTTATGCCCAGTTTACCCGTGGAAGGTTTTTCGTTAGGGGACTCTTCAACTGACTCCTTAATACTATTGTTGTTTAGATTAGACACCTGAGACAAGCTATTGGAAGCCTCAGAGAGTTTGGACAATGTTGGAGACGAATTTTTTGCTAGAGTAGGGGATGCTAGATTGTTCATTGCTGATTTGGAGAATGGAACAATTTTTGCAGACACGCAATCATCAACAGACCATATACCAACGATGCACCAATATAATGCAGCACGAAGCTTGCATAATTGGATCCACGACCTCTGGATATTATTATTAGGTAGGAAAGCATGACCGTCTACAGAAACAGATATAGTAGCAAGGTCTTTGTTGACTTGAATTTCTGGCTCCAATACTGGGCCGGTAGACAAGTAACTGAATGAATCAATTAAACTCTTTCGTCTGTTGCGCTTTTCCTGAGCATTTAGGTCATTATTTGAAAGGCTTGGCTTCCTTGACAAAGTGTCGGTGCTAGTTTTGGTTGCTTCAGGTGCATTAGGAGCATTGTAGCCAGAAAAAAGCTCAGAGGTTTCGCTTTTTGAAAGATCTTTCAGCGTAACTTTTTCTAAATTCCAAACACCATCTTTTAGTGATCTCAAAAATGCAAAAATTTCACAACATTGTCTAATTTTCAAAAGACAATAATGACAAAGGGGATACTGTTTTGAAACCACAGATGGATCTCTCGATGAAAAAATTTTCAAACAGTACAATCTATTGTGTTCCAAAATATCTGATCTGGACTCAAAGCAAAACGAACAAGGCTCGTCAACAGCTACAGGTGGTGAGTCTTTCGGATACTTGAACATCTTTGTATCGCTTAAAGAGTCACTCTTTTTTGGATTTGAGCTTGAGTTTGTGTTGTACCTGAACGTTTCATTAATCCCGCTAAATGGCTCTATTGCAACCTCTCCAGCCATCATTGCAGGAATAATCCGGCTTCTTGCTGCCCAAGGAATACCTTTTGCACTATCAATTTTCAGTGCCGGTTCTATTTCTTCTTTCAACAACTTTTTGATTAGCTTGGAATCGTTTTTTGTGCTATATATGGAGTCATTGTGTGGCAGAACTGCAATAAACTTTAAAAACTCCGAGTACATTTCAGTATCAAAACGAACGCTCTGTAAGGTGGGAGAAAAAATTGCGTCAACGTTGACAGAAGCCGGCATGGAATTCTTCGAGACTGATTTCTCCAAGCTTCCCGTATTTGTTGGAGTAGAGCCCGCTTCAACTGACGATTCTTTAACAAGGTCGTCGTTTGACGCATCTGCTTCCAACAAAACCTTCAAGTTTTTAAGCTGCATTTCGAGAGACTGGAGTATGTCCTCTTTCTCTTGAAGTACGCCCTTCAAAGAGATTAACTCTTTGTCTTTGTAATACAGTTTTTCTCTCTCTGCCGCCACCATTTTGTTAGCTTCTTCAAACAACGATGTCGACAACTCACCGATTTCCTCGCGCAAACCATTGGCTTCTTGCTCTGCTGTTGCTTTATAAGCCTGCTCCTTTGATAACTCTTTTTGTAAATCACTTATTTTTTTTTCCTGCACTTCAGCAAGCCTTTTGGCATCTAGAAGATCCTGTTCGAAAGAAACGTATTTTTCTTCTTGTTTTTGAAAAACTGTGATTTGTTTTTGAAGCTCAAATATTTTTGTTTCAAAACTGCTTTGCTTATTTATGCTTTCCAACAACTGAGTTGACATAGCGTTCAATTTTTCTTCCAGCCTGGCATTGTCGGCATGGTTGATTGGGTCAGCAGCAATAACTTCTTCAACTGCTTCTTGCTTTCCGTGCGACATGTTTATAAATATTTCTGTACGTGAATCTCTTACTTTGCTCTGTTTATAACGTTTTAGTGAAATATTTTTCTCGCATATGTGAGCTGATGAAGCCTTAATACAAACGGTTATGATGAAACGCCCTTGTTGTTTATGTTTTGCAGATCAAAAAAATTATGCGATTTCGGACAATTAAACAGTATTTTTTCAAGACCGACTGAACTAAGAAATATTCTCGGACACTCACATCAGGCTTGTATGTGTAACCCAGAAGGCCATGTGTAAGTAATTGAAGACAAAGTACAAAGACTATTTAAAAAACTGTATTCAAGCAGAGGAGGAATCTACCGCATCAAAAAACTCGTCATTTTGCTTTAAAGCTTTAGAACCGGTTTCTTCGATAGGCTTTTCACTCAGCTTTGCAAGCTCACCCAAAACTGTAGGATCATCTTCCTCTGCGGTTTGCTCGTCTCTATTCACAGAGGACAAGTCGTCATTTTCTCTGTTGTCGCCCTCTGACTGTTCCTGGAGCTGTGCAACATCAGACTCGCTTACTTCATGCAGATCATCAGCGGAATTATGATAGAATCTGAGTTTGTTGGAGGCTGCATCGGATCTCGATTTTCTATGCATTTGTCTCAGTTTTCTTCTCTCCGTATCACTGGAGGAATGTCGTCTACCATCACGTTCTTGATTACCTCTTATTTCGTCCAACAATGATTTTGCTCTGTTCGAAATATCGCCCGATTCTTCTTCATCCGAGGTACCCAGTGCAATTTTTGATGCATTGGCAGGTGTTGGAGATTGTCTAACAGCATCACTCGGAGTAATTTTATGTGACTCGGGAGAGTATACAATCGATCCTCCCGATTTTGTCAGACTTGCTTCATCTTTAAAGTTGTCCAAAATGTTACTAGGAGACCGGCTATGGCTGTTCATGTCCGATAACTTCTTTCTGGCCCGTGCTCTGACTCTTGCGCTTGCTGAGTCAGATTTGTTTGTCGTTGTGGTTTTCAGCTTGTTTAGCAACTTGTCCATAACATCCCTATCGTCACCAGCGGCATCATCGGCAGTTTCGTTTTCTTGGCTTTCTGATTTGTCTGTAGCTTGTTTTTGTTTTGCTGCTTGATGCTTTTGTTGTTCCTCAACTAATTTTTTTCTTTTTTCGTAAGCTCTTTCTTCCTCTTCAAGCTTGATGTTGTATTGTTGGCATTTTTTGAACTCGTTCACAAAATCAGCAAATTTGCTGAAAAAAGAGTTCTTTGCAAACCGATCCGTAACGTCTTCTCCAAACGTTCTCATCAAAGTCTCAAATTCCATGATACTTAATTTAATTTCATTGTGAATGAGTTCCGCCTTTTTCTTGGCTTCAGGTAGAACAGGCAATACTTTTTGTAAAACACGATCCCATGGGTGAAATTTTGACGAATCGCTTAGATTTCCAATTTCGATGCTCTGTGTTACGTTTTTCACAAAGTTGCAGTATTCCGTGCAATCATGGTCCAGTTGTTCAATAGATATTTTCACAACCTCTAAAACAGGTTCCAAGTCTTTGACAAAATCTAGTAGTTCTGGATAGTTTTCACGTACAATGATTTCAACGTAGTTCAAAAATGTAAGCTTGTTTTTCTCATCTTTTATAAATGTAAGTCTCTGCAAAGTACTCAATTTGAACCCCTTGGCTTGTTTCGAAGAATCATTCATAAAATTACCAACTGCTAAAATGACATCAAACACCCCTTTCAAATTATCAGAGTTTTTGATACTGTCGACGGCTCTGTCAATTTTTCTTAGTTTCACAACCAAGTCAGAGTACTCTTTCTCAAAGGATGTTAGTAAGGTAATCGCTCTCATTCTTGAAAACCAATAGGATTGCAAGTTGACCATCAAAGAAACGTAGACTTGATCTGGTCTTTGCAATTCAGTAATATCTTTTTCCGGAGGTTTGGCTTCTTCAACTTTTGACACCGATTCCCAATCTGTCATGTATGGAGCATAGTTTCGAGCAAGATTAACAGAAACAGTGCAAATTTCAGATTTGGATAAAAACTCAATAACGCTCACAGAATTCAAAAACTCTTTGTCACAATTCAAAACTTTCTTGACAAGCTCTGTCGTTGATAAAGATGCAAAGGCATGCAAGTTAATACCAAACTGCTGCGACACATCTCTGGACAAAAAAGTGATCTTATCCAAATCTTCTTTTCTACGGGAAGCTAGCTTTTTGATCTCCTTAGCGGCAAAGGCACTTTCCAATTTAGCCAAGGCCCCTTTGCCATATAGATCATCTGCGTACTTCTTCGGTTTTTGGTTTTTCCAAAATGAGTCCTCTGCATCATCAATTTTTTCCCAATGTAATTGTTTCATTTTTCTTTTAGGGCGAGGATATTTCTGGAACAAAGAAGATCCGTTGCCATCATTGGAGTCAGGAACCGGAGAATTGAACATGGTATTGGGCTTCATCATAAACGGTGGTGGAGGAGGTGGAGGACCACCACCAACAGGAGAACCAAATCCAGGTGGTGGCGGTGGTGGCGGAGGTGGTGGCGGAACTGCACCTTTGGGTGTAAGCGCTGCATTTTCCGCTTCCGCACTTGGGATAACAAAAAGACCTGTAGGTGATGCCGGTGGCTGCAAAAGCGTGCCAGGTGATACTTTGATTCCATTAGGCGTGAAAATAGGTGGTGGTGGTGGCGGTGGTGGTAACACTGCTGAGCCTGATACATTCAATGGGTTTTGCTGTTCATTGTGAGAGAAGTTTGACAAATCTAATTTAGAAACACCTTGTTTTGTTGTAGGACCAACAAGTGGTTTCTGAATCCCATTAGGCGTAAAAACAGGAACCGGCGGAGGTGGTGGGGGTGGTAAAGACAGGCCCGTAGCCGTTTCAACCATGGAGGCGTCATTATTGGACCTCTCGGTTGTAGCTATTGAACGAATGGTACTTGTTTCTCCAGCTTTGCTATTTATCGTATGCAGGGTCTCGGTATCAACACTATCAGAAGCTATTGTCGCATTGTCGTGACCTGAAAGTTGGCTGGTATTATAGTCACTTTCTGGACTTTCATTTTCATTCGTTTTCGCATAATCGTTCAAAGCTGCGGAAGGTTGAGAAGTATCTTGAGATAACAAGTGGCCGGTGTTTGATTTTTTCAATCTTTGCATAAATGCTTTTCTATAGTATTGGCTTCCTCTCACGTTCATGGTTGAGGTATTTTTGCCTGTTTCCGCTGATAAATATGCATATTTTTCTGACAAGTTTGACAAAAAAGCTGTGTCTGGAATTCTGGATCCAGAATTTCCTTCTTTTTCTTCTTCTTCTTCATCCTCGCTGCTCGACTCAGATGAAGAAGATGACACAGAAGAAGTTGTTGCTCTCGGTGACGGCTGTTCCAAAAACGTAACCTTTTTATTCAATTCAAGCAGCAACTGATTCAAACCATCAAGCTTCAACTGGAGAGCCACTGGGTCCAGGGTAGAATCATCCGAAGAGTGTGTCATTAAAGAGTCTACCATATTTTTAGTTTGTGAATCCAAATCCAATGTTGACCCAAATTTTTTTTCCAAATCCATTAACAGTTTTAAAGCAACACCCTTTTGCCTTTTAAGCAAATCATTCACTCTAGAGTCGGCATTGAACTTTGAAATGTCGTTACTTTCATTCTGGATGTGTGACAGCATGTTTTTCAATTTGTCAAGTTTTTCAACAATGGCAATTTTTTCCGGAGAGCCATCCTGGGGTTTGCTTTGATAGTTTGTTTTTGTTACTGGAGGGCGGTCGTAATCGGAAAAATTAGTGCCCTCAAGTATTCTTGCTTCTTTTTCAATATCCTCCATTCTTGATCTAAGTGCTTTCAACCGAGCATTTGGCTCTTTCGGTGGGGTAGCAGACTTAGAAAGTGCCATTGCTACAGATGGATGGGTCGATACGGGTTTGTGACCAGGATCTAATCTACTCAGCTTTCCGGGCTTTCTTTGTAGAACAGCTTCAATGGCTTTGATCCTATCAGGATTTATTGGATTTGGGGTGGCAAAGGTCTCCTCAAAGGGTAGCACGGGTGTATTCCCAGACGAAATTAGATTTTTCTTTTCAACTTCATGGTTGTGTTTTTCCAAAATCATCTGCCTTTTCAAGTAATCCAACTCTTTTTGCAAACTCTCAGTTACTCTTTGATTTTTTTCTAAAACTCGGTCCCTTTCATTTATGTCGCGTTGCAATTTGCCAACCAGACCATCTTCAGCTTTTTCCAGCTTTTCAGTCAAATTGTCATTTTCTGCTTTGATTTCTTCATATTTTCTTGTCAACTCTCTGGTTTCAAGAATAGCCCTTCTGGCAACCTCATCTGTTTGCATAGAGTCGTATAACCTTTGAATGGCCATATTGAAAGAGGATTCGACATCCAATGACGACATTGTTGCGTTTGAGACTAATCCATCAATAAGCTTCAACGTTTTGTTCATGTCAGAAAGATCAGAGTTTTTCCGATTTTTGGCCGTTGTTAAAAAGACATGTTGCATCAAAGAGATCAAGTGTTTTCCAGCATCCGTGTCCTTGTAGTTGCTCCACATTGTTGACAACAACTCCACTGGGTTTTCCATGTCAACTTCTTCGGTAAGATTGCTGTCTGAAATGAGTTCTGTGTAATCGTCCGCAGTTTTATCTTCAAATATTCTCAATTCATTATTCAATTTTTCATAATTTAGTAACTCTAGTTTTTGCATTATTCTGCCGAATCCATATGTTTTGAATCTCGATCTAAGTAGTGTTCTTTGATGAACGTTTGAAGGTGTGTTGCATAATTTGTTTATCATGAACATTGTCAAATAGCAGTATTCCAAAAGCGCATTTTCCCCGCCGTTTTTGATCTCATCCGAAGCACCAACCATTGATCCCATTGCCCCTCTACCGTCTAGAGTGTACTCTAGCACAAGCAACCATTCTTCAATTCTTTTCATTTTATGATTATCAGATATTTGCATTTGGGCCCGCAAGTTATCCATCAAAAATGATTTCCGTTTGTTTGGAGAAATTAACCTTGCTTGTATGTGAACGTTAGAACTCACGGGAGATTCTTGGTCCAAAGCCCCCAAAACATTGGAGTAGTGCTTGCCGTTTTGCCAAGCCATGATGAATGTTAACATTTCTGTTGCTGACCTTCTGGTGGCAATTCTCAGTGAAAGCAAACCCTCAGCAATCGCGTTCATTAAAAGTTTCGACCCTGCACATTCATTGGCCCCCTCTCTCAAATTCAAAATTGTTTTCAAGCACTTAAAAAGTAAGGACTCGGTGTCTAGTTGATCTGAACTTAAGCTCTCTGCTCTCAACGTTGCGCTTGTAGGTGTGGTTGTGTAGTTCAACTTATAAAACTTTAATAGCACGTTTGAAATTGCAACATGCCCTTGTGCATCCAGAAAGGCCAGAACCCAATCCAAAGGTTGTGTTCTTAAAGAAATCCATAAATCGTTCAGCTGAGAATTTGTAAGCTGATCGCTTATCAACCTTCTAACGTAGTAAGCTGGGGAAAGTTGAGAAGGTTCTGGGGAATGAAGGGTTCCTGAGCTGATGTTTCTCGTGTTAGATTTGTAGATTGATTGGTTTCCGTTGATAATGTGATTGCTGTGGGCCGGATGCAATTTGTTTGGACTAGGAACCGACTGACTCGTCATTTTACGCTGTCCTGCAGTACCCATGGAGTTTTGTGTATATGAGTTTTTCGGTAGGTAATTGATGTCATTTGAAGACGATGAAGCTTGCTGAGTTGTTAGAGGTGCTAAAGATACGTTGTTATTTTGATTTGAATAACTTTTCTTATGCGTGTACAACGAAGATGTGGAAGGTCCTAATGTTGATGGATTCTGAGAATGCTTCACACCAGTATTTTTATCTTTGTATTTTTTATTGAGTTTTCTCAGCTCAGCCTGAAGGTCTTGCTGAACCAGTAGCCATTTTTTGTCCACTGAATACGATTGTAATTGTTGTTGAGCATGTGATGGAAGACTATGGAAATCCCTTTTTTCCATCAAATCATCAAACATTTCTTGAACTTCGCGATTATCTGCGGGCTTTTCAATTTTAATTTTTCCATCTGGACCCATGAACCTGTGAAGGTTAGAAGTCCCCATGCTGTAGGAATATATGCTTTGAGCAGCTGCCGATGTTTGCTGAGTGTACTGGGTTGCCAGTTCATTGAACTCGTTCGAAGCTGATGAACGTCTTGAAGAAAACGAGTTTGTGTTTCTTGATGGTGAATGTGCCAGTGAGTTTGGAGAGCTCTGTAGTGAAGTCATTTGGCTTTCGTATTGCGCACGCGCGCTTCTTCCTTCTAAGGTACTCAATGTGCCATTGTTAACAGAAGCGTAAGTAGTCGTTTTGCTCAGTGGTTGCTGGTTAGATGAGCTCGATTGCAAAGAAGTTTCGCTATTTTGGTGTTTTAAACGTGGGCTCATAGGACCAAAAGAATGGTTGTCGCTACTGGATTGGAACGCAATGGGAGGTTGCAGATGCACTGGGTCCATTGGTTCGCTTATCTGCAATGTACTCAAATTCTGATTTTTGGCAGAGCTAGATCCGAGTTTCTTCAAATTCGATAGCAGCCGTCCGCTTCCTCCACTGCTATTACCTGAATTTCCCGTTGCGTTGATAGTTTTACCATGGCTCGGACCCCTTTCATGTTTGCCCATGGAAGATGTATTTCTGGACATTGAGCTCTGTTGATGTATAGTTTGAACGAATGTGTAAGTTATTTGTTGATTGAGCTTTACTTGAAATTGGGATTATCTTTTTTTTTTTTTTTTTTTTTATAAATGGGAAATAAAAGAACACTAGCTCAGAGCTAAAAAAAAAAAAAATATAAATTAATATGTTCAGCTAATTCTGAAGATTCAGGTGTTATTGGTCAATTTCTGAGATGGTAGTGTTTGCTTATTTTTATAGCTTTTTAATTTACTATTAGAAAAGAGTTGAATCATAAATCATCAAAAAAAAAAACACACAATAATTAAAAGTTGGAAAGCAATTTGGAGATCACATTTTTTTTCTAACCGAGAAGTTACAAAAAAACACCAGCCGTCGCAAATACGTCAGCATTTTTTTTTTTTTTTCTAAGGTAGGTGGTTAATTCAAAGCAATGTTTACTTTTTGACCCAAGGAACCTTACTCAGGTGAAATAAATCTTAAGCATCTTGAAAATAAACAAAAAGATTTGCAAATCGGACCAACATCTTGTCACTATTTGATGCAAGCTCTTTATTTTCTGTAATGTTTTTTTTTTGAGTTACTAAAGTCTTTTGTTTGTAAATCATAATAAAACCCCGATGCGCATTCTCTATAAAAATTCGTTATTTGTACATGCATTTATATAAGTTACACTTTGATATCATGTCCCAGGAACAAACCTGGCCACCAAGTATGTGTTTGTGTACAGGAAGCTTAGGCCACCTGGTTCCAAAATTTCTCCCACAAGTTTTTTGGGACTTTATCTTCTTCCCAGATTGTTGCGTCGATTTCTCTTCTATCGCTATCGATATCAATCTGTTCAACGGCCCACATGAATTTACACTTGTAGTAAATTTGTGCCCCGATGTATGCAACAGCAAAGAAAATCAAGGAAATATATGCTGCAAAAAAATCAGAAACGTTGAATTTTGGTGTGAAAGCTTGGAAACCTTGAATGAAAATGATCAAGGTCAAAAAAGCTGCACTGTAATAGGCACCATAAATCCCACCTTTTGATTTGAATGGAAGTTCGTCTCTTGAGATGCCTCTGTACTTCAAAGCAGCAATGAATCTGATGTGGCAGATGGAAATGAAAAACCACTGGATACAGCCGGCCAAAGAACTGATATTGATCAACCATTCCAAAGCTTGGTTTGCGTTGTTGTTCACAACAAGGAATGCCAACAACCCAAACAGAGCGGTGATGAAGACTGAGAAAACTGGGACCCCGTCTTTGTTGCAACGAGCCAAAATTTTTGGTGCGTTGCCGTTTTTGGCAATGGACAACAAGACTCTTGACCCAATCATCAAGTCTGAATTTGCTGCAGAAATTAAAGTAATCAAAACAATTGCGTTGAATATGCTTGGCAATACTTTGACACCAGCTCTTTCAATGGAAATGACAAATGGGGAAGATGCGATGACTGCAGAAGAGCTATCCGATGATAGTCTTGGATCGTTATATGGAACCAACATGCCGACAAAGAAAATGGATCCAATGTAAAAAATCACTAATCTGTAAAAAACTTTGTTGAACGCTTTTGAGATGGAAGATCTTGACTTTGCTTCACCAGCAACAACCCCAACCATTTCGCAACCTTGGAAAGAGAAAGCTGCATTGACCCAAGAAGAGACAAATCCCAAAAATCTTGCTGTGCTTGGGTCTTTGGAAATAATGCCTGCTGCAACACCTGGATTTTTCCAATATCTGAATCCTACTCTTCCCTCATTTCCTGCTCCCAAAACAATACAAATGGCAAAAATCAAGTATCCAACAATAGCCACAACTTTAATAGAAGATAAGATGAATTCCACCTCACCGTAGATAGAGACTTTTGCAAAATTTGCAGCGGTAACAATCACCCAAAACATTAGAATCCAACCCCATAATGGAACTACATCGCTCCAATAATTGATGATTTGTGGAATGACAGATAATTCAATGGCATATGTGATGGCCCAATTCCACCAGTACAAGATGGAATTGGCCCAACCAAAAGCAGGAGACAAAAATCTGTGTGGGAAAACGGTTAAACTGGAGGAAACTGGAATATACGTGGCCATTTCTCCTAAAGATTGACAAATAAAATAAACAATAGAGGACATCCAGATATACGCCACAAGAGCGGAAACAGGCCCGGCATTGGCCAAAGGCTGACTGATCCCAATAAACAAACCGGTCCCAATGGTCCCTCCTAGAGCAATCATCGACATGTGTCTTGCCTTTAACCCTCTCTGCACTTTCCCCTCGCTCACGGTCCCTTCGATATTTTCTTCTTCGTCTCCTACACTGGATGAAAAGTAGTCTTGCTTGCTAGATAATTGTTTGACATTTTCATCAAAGTTGTTTGATTTCATTTCGTACGATTCGTACCCTGACGAAAGGGCCTCCATTCCACGCGTTGAGACTCTATCTTGATTGTTTGACATATCGAATTTTTATTCTTGTTGATGTATTTATTTTGCTTTTTTTTTTTTTTTTCTTCTTATTTTACGTTTTTAATGTATGCCAATCTCTATTATGAGTTTTAAATTGAAGATGTATATCAAGTTTTGGATTGAAAGTGTGTGTACTTTTTGTAGTATTCAATTATTCTTTATTGTCAATGCAAGATAATATTTAAGTTTTCAAATGCTTCCAAAGGTTGATGAATTATCTTGGGAGAATCAAAGATTAGACTCTGCATGTAGACATGAATTCACAACCATGTATATATACTAACAAAGACTAAACATAAAACGTTCAAAAATTTATCTGGAAAGTGAACATAAAAGACAAAAAGAACTCACTAGTTTTGACAATAACTGCAACATTCATTATTCCATCGTGATTTTGAGGTGAGGACAATAAAACCGAATGACTCTTTTGAAGAGGCTAAAGTTTTGCAAGAAAGCACCACCAATAAATTTTTTTTTTGCATTTTCGTCATTGCTTTTCTGGACCGCCTGGTTTTCCATTTGCAAACGAACATAGGTGCCAATTTTTTCTTTTTGTTCAACAGCACTGTTTTCGTCTCATCACATTGTACTGAGCAATTTGGCAATGAAAGGAGCATAGTACGTGTTCAGAGTGCTCACAGTGATTTCCTTTTGCATCTTTTTTTTTTTAATTGTTATTTAGCAAAGGCATTCATTGGCAGTGGTTATTGTTTCGCGCTTTTATGACTTTGGAAAGATGATGTGTATATTTCAAAATACTCCACTTCAACGTTACAGGTGTTGAAACTCAAAAATGTAAACTACAATAAAAGGCAACAACAATGGTGAAAAAAGAATGACCCTGGGAAGGCAGTGCCAAAAAAAAAAAAAAACGTTTAAAAAAACTCATATACCGATTGGCAGTGCAGATGAATCACAAAATTACGCATAGAGAAATAGCGGCAATTCTAGCGGCATAGGCCCTTGCGCCGCATCACATGAGCAATTCCAAGTAGTTACCCCCCCATCCTCTTTTTTTTTTACCTCCTCCCGAAAAAGAAGATCGTTTTTGGTTTTTCTTGAGCCTCAAAGTTTTAAGCTAACACCCACATCCAAAGTCACGTGCGTCCGTAGACAAGCAACAGTATTGGTCGTTTCTTTTTTCTTTTTTTTTTTTTTTGTGTCTTTCTTGCTAAAACATATTTACAAATTTTTTTTGAATAATTTCTTTTTCCAGTTGTCTTTTCTTTTCTTTTTTTTTTTTTTTTTTTTTTTTTTAACCCCGTTTTAAAGGCTTTTTTTTAAAAAATTTTTTTTTCCAGTTTTTTTTTTTTTTTTTTTTTTTTTTTTTTTTTTTTGTTTAACGCCGATTTAAAGGCTTTTTTTTAACTGTTATTGTTGGTACGGGTATATACGGGCATTACACGTCATAGTTGCCTTTAAGGGTTACTTTTACTTTAAATGCTTTGAGATTTCACACACGGCATTCTTGGCGCTCAAAAAAAAAAAAGAAATTTTAAAAATCCAGTCATCAAATCAAAAGGGCATCTTGTTCTAGAAGCCTTTCAATTTGAGTCATGCCACTCCAGACTCTGTCAATTTTTTCTTGCTCTCTTTTTTTTTTTTTTGAAGGTTATATGTTTTGCAAGGTGTGCGTGCCGCACACAAGGCATTGATCTAAAGATCCAATGAAGCGGCGCTAAATTAAAGACAAGTTTTTCTTTTTAATGACAAATAACAATGCCGTGTTTGTGTATGTACTCAAAACCATTTATGGACTTTTGCAGGTACGAGTTTCTGCGCAGACAATGGGGAGCAGCAAAAGTGAAATTTAAATGCGCTCTTGTTTAGCTCCCCTCCCTGGCCCTTTAGCGTAAACCTGATGATTTTCCAACAGTCTTTGAGTATCTCTGAATGTCTATGGTGTACAATGTCGAACCAAATATGATTAATATGATAAAGCTTATCGGAACTATGTCCGACGATTGCGCTGATGATTGTTGCTTTTTCCATACAAGCTGTATAGTCATGCGCAACGATGCTCCTTGTTTTCATACCAAGCGTCTATTTTCAAGTTACATAATGGCCGATACCGAGTTTTTTTGTGACTTTTAAGAGTGGGAAAAAAAAAGAAAGTATTCTTGGAGTAGAAATAAAGTGTGACTTGATTCTTTTTTTAGTCTGTGGTAAGAAGAATTGTTCAATGACCTATATATATATATATATATATATATATATATACACATGCCAATTCGTATCTTGAAGGATATGATTCAAATAATCATTTTATATCTCGATCCTGCTTTCTGGATAGCTCCCTCAAAGGAAAATAAAAAAAAAGAAAACAATAACAAAATACAAGAACCATGAACCAGGAAAGTTACCATTTAGGAAACATGAGTTCGGATAAAGTCAGCAACTACAAGACATCAGACATGCTGAAGAGCACGCTGTCGACGTCGTCCTCCTCCCACATCTCGTCCACAGAGCAAGGAGACGTGGTGGAAACCAAAGTGCAAAGAGGATTGAAATCCAGACACATCTCGATGATTGCCTTAGGAGGGACCATTGGGACCGGTTTATTTATTTCCACTGCAACACCTTTGCAACAGGCAGGTCCATTTGGGGCCCTTTTGTCCATGTCCTTTTTAGGATTGGTTGCCTTTTCCGTTACACAATCTTTGGGGGAAATGACGTGTTTGATTCCAGTGACATCTTCCTTTACTGTTTTCACCAAAAGATTTCTTTCTCCAGCTTTGGGGTCTGCCGTTGGGTACAGTTATGCTTTTAGTTTTTGTATCACCTTGGCATTGGAAATCAGTGTTGTTGGGTCCATTGTCAATTTCTGGACCGACAAAGTTTCTATAGCGGCATGGAATATTATTATCTGGGTCATTGTCGTATTCTTCAATATGATGCCTGTTGGGATCTATGGTGAAGTGGAATTTTGGTGTGCATCCATTAAAGTTATTTCCATTTTCGGGTTTTTGATTTTTGGTCTATGTATGGTATGTGGGGCCAAAGAAGTCAATGGATTCAAACATATTGGGTTCCACTATTGGAACGATCCAGGTGCCTTTGGAACAGGAATTATTTCGAAAAATATCAATGAAGCAAGATTTTTGGGGTTTGTTAATGCTTTGGTTTCTGCAGCATTCTCTTTGCAAGGGATCGAAGTCTGTGCAATTTCTGCAGGTGAAGCCCAAAACCCATCGAAAACCATCAAAAAAGCCATCAACAAAGCCTTTTTAAGAATTATTTTGTTTTACGTAGGGTCTTTGTTTTTCATTGGGATGTTGGTGCCGTATAACGATCCAAAATATTCTTCAGGTGACAGTTTTATTTCTGCTTCTCCATTTTTGCTAGCCATTGAAAACTGTAAAGTCAAAGTTTTACCTCATATCTTCAATGCCGTCATTCTATCAACAGTTATTTCTGCAGCAAACAGTGATATCTATATTGGTTCAAGAGTTTTTTACAGTTTAGCTACCCAGGGTCAAGCACCAAAAATTTTGAAAAAAACTACTAAATTGGGAACACCAATCTTTGCTGTGGCATTGACTTCTTTATTTGGGTTTTTATCATACTTGCAATGTTCTGAAGGTGGCCAAACAGCTTTCAACTGGTTGCTAAATTGTACAACCTGTTTGGGAGCCACGGCATGGATTTTCACCTCTTTTTGCCACACAAGATTCAGAAAAGCTTTGAAAGCAAGAAACATCTCACTAAGCGACTTGCCCTTCAAGGCCAAATTGGTTGGTTGGAGATCCATGGGTCCATGGGCTGCCGGGTGTGTTATGACTTTTATCATCTTTATTCAGGGGTTCCCATCTTTTTGTCCATTTGATTACCAAACTTTTTTGGCAGACTACATTTCAGTGATTTTTTTCTTTGTCCTATGGGGTGGATTCCATTTTTACAACTGTCTGGTGTTTACACCAAAACAAGATAATTTGCAAAACGAAAACACGGAATCCAAAACAATTGCACAAAAATTGCGCAATGTTTTCAGAATGAAAAACAAAGTGTCTTTCAAATGGCAATCATTGTTCATTCCATTGGACGAAGTCGACATTGACAGCGACAGAATCGATCCTGACGACTTGATTTGGGAAGAAAACGGCACAGAAAGTCAACAAAAGCTAAACGAAGCGGACGAAGACATCAACTTTGTCACCATCTACTCAAACGCAAGTCGTGCACCAAAGGGCCAAAGATTTGCTATCGCGCGTCACGGTCTCTGGGAAAGTATTTGCAATTTGATCTCCTGATCGGAAAAAAGTGGAGCATGATCTTTTTCTTAATAGCTTATAGCGATCGGCAGTGAGATTATGCTCTCTCTGCTCATCACTGCATATAAATTTAATTCTCTAGGTTGATACTAAAACATTAATTCTCAAATCTTGGATTGTATTGTTTTACAATAACAAATTTTTTCAAATTTGGCGTGCTTATCATTGAGCATGCGGATTTTGCATAGATAACAATCAAATACATATCAGCTGGTTTATCAGTAACTTGTTGGTTACTGATATCTAGATATGAAAGCGTTATCGACCAGACCCTCGCACATACAAAAACGGCACTTTTTTTTTTTTTTTTTAACGAATTAAGCTTTTTGGCGCCTGCATTGCACGCACTTTTTTTTTTTTTTCCTGGTTATTTTTCGCCCTGCCCTGGCATTGGTTTTTTTATTTTTTGCTTTACTTCGCTCTTTGTTAGACAGAGTTGTCCTCTAAAGGCAAGGATCTCTTGTTCATTTAAAGGAAAGACGGGATTTTGATAAAAGATACCGTTTTGAAAGTTGAACAATGACACACTTTCCAAGATATAAAACACGTCTGGGTTTTAATTGCCGCTAATCCTAGCTCAGTGGAAAAAACAAAAGAGCTCTACTTTTTTTTGGAGCATAAACGAACTACAACTCTTGCAATCCGACTGTTTTATTTTATTTTTTTTGTTTTCACAATGTTTTTATAGCTGTTCTTCACCCAATTGCCAAGTGAACAGGAGACTCTGAAAGATGAAAGCAAGGAAACATCTAAACCCAACATTGTATATGTATGAAACTTTCGGAAATGTCTATCAAAGTAGTTCTGCCAAGGTACCCTGGCGCTGAATATAACTACATGTTTATATCCCAATCCACGTGATCTAAAGTTAGCTGGCTTCACGTGACAAGTTCTAGCAAACAGAGTTGGGTAACACACTTTTTATTATATATATTTTTACACTCAACGTGAAATTTTTAAACCACTCAAAAATTCCCAAACAATGAAGAAAAAACTTTTTTTGCCCGTTTGTGCAGGTAACATGTCGCAAAAGATGAATTATACTTTTTTTTTTTTTTTTTTTCGCTCCTCAACACTGAATCAAAAAAATTCAAAGACCCCCCAACTCAGAGAGTAAACATTGAGATTGTTTGATTGTTTCATTGTAAATTCGTGTTCCTGAGGTTATTTGTGAAGTCAATTTTCAAATCTGTTCACAGTTATTAGTGAAGCAAGAATTTCCAACATATTGTACCCGCCCCTCCATTGACTACGTGCAACCGCTTTTGAAACAATTCTTTGAAACGTGAAATAAAACCAAAAATTAGCTTACGCATAATAAAAAGGTGCCAAGAAACTCATATTCTACTGATTGCATTTGACTGAACGACGCAAAGGGATCGGCTTAAAACCAAACATACAATACGTTATTCTTACAACAACGAAATCCACCAAACATTTTTTGAAATCTCGTCGAATATAAACTTTGACAGCCCCTTTTTTTCATCAGTCTTTTTATTTATTTCGACTCTTCGCCTTCCCTGAGAATTTTTTCGCATCGATTTTACCAAATTCTTTTCTTTTGACAAACTAATTAACACTTCAATTGCTTTTGAAAGGCTCGTTATTCTACAAACATATCAAACCTTCCCGTCTAAAAAAATGGCCAGTCTTTCTGCAACACCAACTCCAAACACCCCTGTTGTATCAACAAGGACCTCCCAACAACTAGACACGAAAATCCCGTCTGAGCAAGAGAAATTGTGGAATACGATCAACTCCAAAGATTTTACTTTGTACAAGAACATTGAGTACCTTATTAAATACAGCAACAACATTGGGATTCATTTTTACTTGTGCCAGACGTTGTTGTCTTTTCCACATTATTCTTTGCAATTTTACATACCACAGTTTGTGCAAATACTGCTAACTCTGGAAACAGAATCCTTGGCTTTAGAAGAAGCCTTGATGAAGTTGAGTAGTGAAAATCCCCATTTTGCGTTATTGACTTTTTGGCAACTACAAGCACTATTAGGAGATCTTTCAAATGATCCAAAATCGTACGGGTTTGAAGTTGCAAGAAGAAATTTAAACAAGTTGCAAAATTTGTTACTAGATTTTTCACAAACTTCTGATGTTTCTGTTTTTGCTGACCCTAATAATTTTGAATACCAGAATATAGAAAATAGCCCTGATCATGAAATCCAAAACAATATGCTTAGGGTGGAAAATACGAAAATGCGGGAAAACGCACATCCTTTGATTGTTGGATCATCCATGGTTTGGGCAAGTGTAGGGTTACCTCAAGTAGGTGCGCATATAAAACCACTGGTGGTTTCTCAAGGAAAAAGAGAAAAATCACACGTTTTCACTGTGGCTAAAAATGCTTTCAAAAAATTGAACAAGAATATACAATCTTTAAAAGCAAATGACCACAATTCTGGAAATGGAACCAATACAAGCTCAAATAATAGTTTCCAAAAACATCACCGGAAAAGCACCAAACACTCTAAAAAAAACCAAAAACTGGATACAAAAGTTATATTGTCAGATAGCATCACTAAAGAAGATTTAGAATTTAAAAAAATTAGAGAGCTTTCTCCAACAAGGGGATCTCTACAAAAGGAAAGATCATTTGATATAGTGGACAAAATTGGTAACGAGCTTTATGACCAAACAATGTCTTCTTCCATAAGAATCCCAAAAAGAAGGTCTCAGAGATTCTTGACAACTGTCAACTCCCCTGTGTCAAAATCTCCATCAATTTCTCCTTCTCAACTGAATAAGGATTACGCCACTTTACCAAATTCTCCAACTGAAGGCCACACAAAATCTTCCTCAAAAGACAAATCATGGTTACATCGCGTTCACCAAGCAGGAAACGAGGCTTTTATGAACTCCATGCCTGAACTTGAAAATGATCTTTCTAATGCCAGCTTGTCACCAAGAACTACACACGCTCAAAGTGCCAACGGCGAAGAAAACAATGGTGTTGGGTTTGATGATGTAAATTCAATAACGTCTTTGGGGAAAAGCGCTTCAAAACCAGATTTGAAAGTTAACACAGACACCACCCGTTTGAGAGAAATGAAAGATAGTGCATTAGTTGGCACCCCGACTTTTAATCCGTTTGATCAACACCAAGAAAGAAGGTCTTCATTAAGACACGGGGCCAACTTGTTTGACATTGACCCTAGCAAGTTGTCCACTGCGAAAAAAATCAAATTGTTGAAAATGAACTATTTCAGATGCGAGACCCAATTTGTGATTGCATTAGAGTCGATTTCTCAGAGATTGAGCAGAGTTCCAAAAGCAGCAAGATTGAGTATGCTTAGAGCCGAATTGGCTTTGTTGAACCGTGATCTTCCCGCAGAAGTGGATATTCCTACTTTGCTACCTTCGAACAAAAAGGGGAAGCTCCATAAGTTGGTCAACATTGTTTGTAATGAGGCTCAAGTTTTGAACAGTGCAGAAAAAGTGCCATACTTGCTATTTATAGAGTATTTGCGTGATGACATGGATTTTGATCCAACCACAGAAGCCAACGAGGATCTACTACAAGAAAGGCCTCAAGACGGGTCTTTTATTTTTGACTTGACAAATATTAAAAACAAGGACTACCCTGAAGCTCAACTGACACAAGCTGAAAAATCAAACGCTTTTTCACAGCCTTTGGGATCTCCTGCTTCTTTATTTTCGAAAAGGGAAGTTGACCTTGGGGATTTGTCTATGGTCAAGGTTGAAAAAGAATCTACTGCAGACGCTTACAGACGCAAGATATCGATGACTTGGGCTGAAAAAGCTCCATTGGTCACAAACAATGGCCAAGTATTGAACAGTCGTGAGCAAGGCAATACTTTATCAACAACGTCTTTAACTGATCAAAAGTTGCAGATGCACGACCGTCATAACAGCGTTAGTTCTCTTGACGATTTGGCCACGCAAATGAGAATTTCTGCAGTTATGTTAGCACAACTAGAAAATAACTCACAGACCAATGTCAAACTAAGAGAGTCCACCGAAGAAATTAGAGCTACGATTATCAAATCCATGCAGCAAGTTCAAGACAAATTTGGGTTTAGAGATCTGGAAACGATTGAAAACAGTGCTGGTGAACGGAAACTTGAAAATGATTTGTTGACAGGTGGGTTGTTGATGACCAAAATGGATACATCATATTTGGGGGAAGACTGGAACACCAAAAGAGAAAGAATCAAAAGAACAAGCAAATACGGTCATCTAGACAATTGGGATTTGTGTTCTGTGATTGCCAAATCAGGTGACGATTTGAGACAAGAAGCCTTTGCTTGCCAGCTAATTCAAGCCATTGCGAATATTTGGCAAGACGAACTACTGGACATTTGGGTTAAAAAAATGAGAATTTTGATCACAAGTCCAACAACGGGTCTTGTAGAAACCATTACCAATGCTGTTTCGATCCATTCAATCAAAAAATCACTTACAACAAAAATGCTGGAAAACGGCGAATTGAACAATGCAAAGGGAGAAATCGCCACTTTACTGGACCATTTCAGATACGCATACGGTGATCCAAATGGATACAGGTACAAGAGAGCCCAAGACAGTTTTGCTTCAAGTTTGGCTGCATACTCTTTGATCTGCTACCTTCTCCAAATCAAAGACAGACATAACGGTAACATTATGATTGACAACGATGGCCATGTGGTGCACATTGATTTCGGTTTTATGTTTTCCAACTCACCAGGCTCTGTTGGCTTTGAAGCTGCTCCATTCAAATTGACTTTGGAATATATTGACGTGTTGGGTGGCTTGCAAGGAGCGCCTTTTTTGAAATTCTGTGAACTAGTGAAAAATGGGTTCAAAGCTTTGAGAAAGCACGCGAGCCAGCTAGTGTCCATGTGCAGCATTATGCAAAAGGAATCTTTGCAGCCTTGCTTCAATGCAGGAGAACAGACCTCTGTCCAGTTTGAGCAAAGATTCATGCTGTCTTTGTCGGATGACGAATGCGACAAATTTGTTGAAGACTACTTGATTGGAAAATCGGTTGGAAGCATGTACACAAGGTTGTATGACCAGTTCCAACTCATCACCCAGGGTATTTACAGTTGATAAATTACATATGTATAGACACAAATAAGGAACGATAGACACAAATGTCCCTTTGTAAGATATGTGCTCGATGGTATTTACCAAGAACTCGTCTTCTAGTGTTGCGTCTCATGGAATAAATGCGAGTGACACAATTTTTACTAGCACGTGATGTACTTTTATAGTATTTTCATTGGGCCATTTGGGTTTTCATTTGCGTAGATAACAAGGAATTTACGGACCGGAAAGGTTTTACTCCAGAATTTTTAGCATTGTGAATTTCAGAAATGCCGTGTTTTTTTTTTTTTGTTTTTTTGTTTTTCATTTTTTCGTCAGTCGAGAAAGCGATGGTGAAACTGTTGGTAAAAATTCATGCATGGTTTACAGTCGAGGGAAGAATGGTTACATGGGTGGGCTAATACTTGCGTAACACAAACACGAAACTCAAGCACGATTTTGGATTATTTGTAGCTACCGGGTCTTTGCACGTTCAGCTGTATTCAAACCATTAACCATAATTTGCCTGGAGAGCTTGTAAAAATACCGCAACTACCCAAAAAAACAGAACCCCCATACAAAACGTTTGCCGATGCTACACAAGAAATCTGTATTAAATCAGGCATCGATTACTTCTTTGAGAATAATTAGAAACCAGTGTTCTGCTAAAGCTTTGAGACCCGCATTTTGCACAAAGCATGGTGATACCAGCAAGCATGGCCACACAAACCATCACGAGGAGCACATTTTGTCCAATCACGACGGAGGTAACTTGGTGCTCAAAAACACAGGCTTTCATTTTGAGTCTACAAAATCAAATGATACAGGAAAACTAGATCTTTTGGAAAAAGAGTTACAAAAAGTTGATGAATTCAACAAAAACTTCAACAATTACAACTACGAATTTACACGGTTGCCTCCCAATTTCGCTGACAATCAATTTGTTCCAATCAACAAAGGGTTGCAGGACGAACTGCAAAACATTTTGGGCTGTTTTGACCAAAGTCCAATCAAGTACGCGTTTGGTTACGGGTCTGGTGTTTTTGAGCAAAAGGGTTATTCCAACAGCAAAGAAGAGAAACCGCAAATAGATATGATTTTTGGTGTTATGCATCCGAACCACTGGCATGCCTTAAACATGCGTGCAAACCCTAACCATTACTCGTCCTTAAAATACTTTGGGAGCGAGTTTGTTGCCAAATTTCAAGAGATAGGTGCAGGAATCTACTTTAACCCTTTTGCAGATATTAACGGGCATCAGGTCAAGTATGGGGTTGTTTCCATGGAGAGGCTTTTGAAAGATTTGGCTACGTGGGACTCTTTTTACCTGGCAGGAAGGTTGCAAAAGCCAGTCAAAGTATTGAAGAACGATTTAAGAGTGCAGTACTGGAACCAGCTCAACTTGAAAGCCGCTGCCACTATATCCAAACACATTACACTAACAAAAAATAATGGAGTGTTTGATGAATTCAAATTTTATGAAAATTTGACCGGTTTGAGCTATTTGGGTGACATAAGATACAAAATTGGTGCGGAAAATCCTAAAAAAATTCAAAATATAGTTTCCAAAAACTTGGAAAATTTCAGGTATTATTACAAGCCTGTTTTGAAGGATGTTTTCGAAAATACTAGTACACATTTACCTAAAGGCTATACTCTAGAGAACTATGCTCAAAAATTAGAGTCAACAATAGCCATAAACTCTTTGCAACAAACGCTCAAAGGCATTTTTACTGCAGGAATAGCCAAGTCACTGAAATATGCTTGGCTCAAAAAAATGAAAGCCATGAAGAAGCAGTGAGATGTAGGTAAATCATTTGTATAGCATTGCTTGGAAACACAGCTTCTAGGGTTTCCGTGTTCTTTTGCAGAGCAAAACTCTTTACACAATCACCTCTTGAGAGCCTCGAACCTTTTTTTAAGATCTTCCAACTCTTGATCACTTTGTTTTTTTGAGTTTTTAGTCTCAATTTCTTTTTTGAACGATTCGGAAATTTTAGGCTTATTTTCTTCAGTTGGTTTGTTGCTAGCAGACGGTTTGGTAGCAGTTGAATTCGCTGTGGTATTCTTAGTTTCATCGTTCAAGTTGACAGATTCACTTGTATTATCAAGTTCATCCTCAGAACCGACTTTTGAATCAGGACTCTTTTCTTTTGGCAGATTGCTATATGGGACTTCGTATGCTTTCGCAATTTCACATAAGTACAAGTCAACTATATCGGTTGAAGGCACTTTAGGACAGCATTTAGAAACGATCTTATCGGGCACACCAACCTCGTCTTGCACTATACAGTTGATAAACTCAACCCCAAATTTGAGTCTGAACAGGTCTCTGAGTTGCAGCAGCTCTTTGATCTCCGGGACATACAGCGCACTGTACACCAAACTTCTTATGGCTTCATTGATCCCATCTTCCATGTGCTTTTCAATAAGCTCTACTTCGTCTTTCATCAGTCCGACAATTTGGTATCTTGCGTACAACATTTCGCAGTACAACTCTAGAATCTCCAAAAGCTCTAAGTGGATGTCCTCATTAATCATCGTTTCTACTTTAAAAGACGCCTTCGTCTCTTTTCCCTCCTTCAACAGTTTAGACACCTCCTTTCTTGCCTGCTTTGCCTGAAATTCCCCTTTATCATAGGCGAACTTGATTCTTTGAAGAATCATTTTTAAAATTGTTTTCATCCTCATCGGAAACGGTACCTGAACTGGCATGGTAATTTTTGGGTAATCTTTTGTTGGTTTGGCTTTGTGTTGAGTCTGTCTGACACACTCACCCTTTGTTTTTTTCGCAAAGTTGTAATTGAGTTATTATCAACATCTTGATAGCAAGACATGTTTTTTTTCAAAAAAAGTCTCGCGTGATAACGCTAAAAATAAACAAACCACAAAAAAAAAAAAACAAAACAAAATGGAGCCGTTGAAAAAACGAATAATTGAAATACACACATACCAACTTTTTATTTTTTTAAAAAATTAAACATACATAGATTGATACTATACACTCAAGTATTTTTCCATAATCTCTTCAGCTAATTCAGCGCTTTCGCTTTGGTTGAATATTTGGATTAAATTGAAAGCCGCGTGCCGTTTTAACCTTTCGTCTTTGTAATTGTTTAAAACTCTGTAATAATATCTCACAGCAGGTGTGTTCAAACCAAGAAAATGGAAAGATCTAGCAAGGTTGTAATCAGCCTCTTGCTCTTCAATCTCGGTAAAATTCTCACTACGAATTTGGTAGTACTGGTACAAATAGTGAAATCCGTACAAAATTTGGAAATTTCTGCTCGGAGTCAACCTTTGCATAGACCTATGTAAATAGGCCAGCCCAACGGAAAGGTTGAAAATAGGGTCAGAACCAACACGGTTTTCAATACTGTGCAAGTAGTGCAGTGCAGCTAGATAACCCTTGCTCGAATATAGAAGCATTCCGTAAATAAAACTCAAATACGGAGAAGGCAAATGCTGAGGATTGTCAACTATAGACACGTTAATAATGGCCGACTGCCCTGTAACATGAATCCCAAACCTGGTGCTGTCAAACGCTTTAAGGTGTCTGAGAAAAAACTTTTGAAGCTGTCTAGAGTTGTATAGCTCAAAACTTTCCTCACCCCCATCACTGATAGATAGCAGAAACATCTGCATTAGCTTTCTGTCAAATTGATACTGGTTCAAAAGAGCTCTCAAAAGCTCAACCTTTTCGGTATTATCTTCAAGCTGAGAAATTATGGTAAATTTAACAAATTTCATCATTTTGACTCTATTTTCGTCTCCCGCAAACACATTGATTTCTTCTGCTGTTTCGATTATGCTCAATCCGTCATCAATGCTCTGCTCCCTAGTAATGATCAATGCCAATTCCATGAAAAGTTCAAACCATTGGTCATACGTCAGCCCTCTAAGTTCGTTTTGGTCTAGAGGAACCTTTTCGTCCGTTACTGGTATCCCATCAACTAAATTCTCTCCCTCACTCAACTTTGCAAGTCTTTCAATTTTGTAATCTAAAATCTTGTGGTACTTTCTTGCCCTTGTGATGATACCGACAAATTTTTGGGACCGGCTTTTCAAAAACAAGTTACGAACACTGGTGAAAATATCAACCAAGTCAGACGCAGTGTCAATCCATAAACTTAGCTGGTTGGAATCGCCGTTTTCAAGACCTATTTTGTAAATATAAAGCTTGTTAAAGCGGTCAACAACACTTGAAGTGATTTTCTTTTCCCTTTCTTTTTTGTAGTTTTCCATTTCTTCAGGTCTTCTTTTACGCTTGAAGCTCGTCTTGATTGGCCTTATGTTGACCATTAAAGGCTTAGCACTCACTGAATTATCGTTGACAATTCCCGAAGAAGCGTGTACTACATTGCCATCGGTCAAGTTCGTATCCAATTGCACCATGTCAACATCACCTTCTTCATCTATACCCAATAACTTGTTTTTTTCTTTTTGATCTTTCTCTTCTTGTTGGAGCTTTCTCGTTTCAACCACCTCGGTTAGCAATACGTTGAACCTTTCAGGATTTTTCGTGTGATAATACATTTCAGCAAGAGTCAATTTGTTGTGCAAGTTCTCAGGACTAAACACAACAATCTTTTCATAACAAAAGGCAGCTTTATCATAGAGTTCCAATGCTCTGTAACATTTACCTAATAACAAGTTGTACTCTAAAGTGTCGTAGCCCTCAATATCACACAAAGGCTCTAAAAGCTCCAAAGCTTCTGCGTATTTTTCAGCTTCCGTAAGATACTTCCCAACCTCGTAATACAAGTCCATGACATCTTCAAAAGTCTCAGCCTTCAAGAAATCAAAATGGTGCATTGCTTCCACGACGTTTTTTGATTTGATCCGAAGCAACCCAAGCCTAACCCTGATATCAATAGGCAAAAAATATTTCTTTTCGTGTTCAATGGGTGGTAACGACATATAGTTTGCGTTTCTTTCCCGTCTATCATCAAACTCCGAGTCATTGGTCACATCGTTCCAAAAAATTTGGTTTTCCCTATGCTGAATCCACCGGGCACACTTTTTGACAACATTGATGGCTTTTACCGGCTCTGTCCCATTATGCTTCAAGTAAACTTCAATCAAAATGTTAAGGGACGACCAATCAAAAAAAATACACCTGTATTTCAACCTCTGTTTTTTAGGTAAAGCATTGAGTTCATAATCTTCGGCAAGATACCCCGGCTCATTTTCAATAGACCCATAATCCTCATCTTCATCACTATCAAATTCGTCTTGAGCCATGTTATTTTTGAGAGGTTTTTTGTTAGTTTTTTTTTTAGCCACGTCTTCTTCGTCTGATGATTCAAGAGCCTCTTCGAGATATGATTTGATGAAATGCCGTTTTCTAACGTTTTGTTCGTATATCTTCAAATACATTTCCACAGCTTTTTCTGCTTTCCCATAGTCGACGTACAAAACTGCAAGTTCTCGCACCAGCTCTGAATCAAATGGATGTTTTGCATAAAGTCTTTGGAAACCCTCCATTGCTCTTCCTAATTGACCTGTTCTTTTGTAAAGCATTGATCTTTCATATAAACATTCAGAGTCTTCAGGGTTGACGGACAATGCTTTGGAAAAGCAGTACATCGCTTGTCTATGATGGTTAAGCTCATTGGACAAAGAGCCAACAATTTTCCAAAACTCCCAGTCCCCTGGGTTCAAATGCGCAGCCAAAAACCAAGAATTACAACAATCATTCAATCTTCCTTGTAAATGGTAAATGTCTCCCAAGGTTCGAAAAGCAGCAAAATTTTTGGCATCCTTTTTGATGACCTCACTGTACATTTGCTCTGCAACTGCAATATCTTGTCTTACATAGGCATCGTTAGCCTCCGCCAACAACTGGGCCAATTCAGGATCAACTGTTTTCACCCTCTTGTAACCACCACTTTTCTTCTTTCTTTTCACTTTGAAGTTATTGGCTTCTCTTATAGCATCCATAAAGTCCTGCTCATCCTGGTCCTCTTCAGGTTCCTGTGCTTCCGTTTTTTTAACGGGCCCCTCTTTGTCAGGCTCCTCTTCCATGTCATCGGAAAACTCAGCCATAAGGTCAACGTCATCGGGGTCAATATACTCTTCATCGTTTTCATCCATGAATTCGTCATAGTGCGTTCCGGCATTGTTTTCCAATTGTTGCTCGTCTTCAATCAAAGCACGGAAATCGTCAATGTTTTCGTAAAGCTCCTCGTCCTCGGAACCAGACATTGTGCTGTGAATTTGATCTCTCTTAGGTCAAGGTAAACAAAAAATAACAATGATAATAAAAAAACTCAGCCTTTTAACAGAGGTCCTTTGGTCTGAGGGATTGTGTTTTTTTTTTTTTTTTTTTGGTATCAGATTGCCAAACTATTCAATCTTTTCCTTGATACCTTCTTGCGCTTTCTCTGCTTTTGCTTTTAGTAAACACCAACAGCAACCGCCATGATCAATAAACAAACACGAAATTAAATAATTTTTTCAAACTTTGTTCTGTGAGTAAACGACATTGCCCAGTTTCGAACCAAGGGGGCTGCAGTTTTCTTTTCTGTCTGTGTTGATTCAAATAGGATGGGCGACTGATGTGGTAACTCTAGGTGGTCCGGGTGGCAAACCCTAAGTCAAGATTCGAACTCACACAAGTTGGAAAAAAAAATAATTAGGGTGAGCAGCTAACTTTTTAGCTTCCTGAGAAGTGGCAAAATTTACAAGTCAGGCAACTAAAAACAAGGTAAGAAGAAAAAGAAGAAGAAGAAGAAGAAGAAGAAAAAGAAGAAGAAGGTAAAAACACAAGTCAACTTATTTTAGGTTGTGAATTAGGTGGAAAAAAAACAATTGACGAAACACATAAAAATAGCCAAAACAAATGTTTTCTGGATTTGGACTGAGCAATGCAGCAGGTGGGTTTGTCAACATTCCCCAGCAGTACCAGGACTACTTTCGGTGTTATCCTATCGATATGATGAACGGCAGTAAAAGCAGTGCAAACAATAGTGGTAAGATTTTTTTACCGCCAAGCGCCTTGAACAAGTTGATCATGCTCAATATCAGATATCCCATGTTATTTGAGCTGAAGTCGCCTGACTCCAGCAAGATTACACACGCGGGGGTGTGGGAGTTTGTAGCTGAGGAAGGACGTGTGTACTTGCCGAACTGGATGATGAGCGTTTTGAAAGCAAAACCAGGTTCCTTGCTGCACGTGTCTTCGACCGATGTGCCGTTGGGGAAATTCGTGAAGCTTGAACCGCAATCGGTTGATTTTTTGGAGATTACGAACCCCAAAGCCGTTTTGGAAAACGCATTACGGAATTTTTCAACTTTGACCGTTGAAGATATTATAGATATCGAGTACAATGGCAGCGTTTACAAAATCCGGGTTGTTGAGGTAAAACCTGAAAATAAAGCAAACAGTATATGTGTTATTGAAACTGATTTGGAAACTGATTTTGCTCCACCGGTAGGCTACGTTGAGCCAGACTACAAAAAATTACAAGAAGAAGAACTAGAAAGAAAAAAAAATGCCAAACCCAAAGCACCAGATATCGGTTCCATGGCCAGAAGAATCAATTACGTGGAAACTTTACATGCTCCAAGTTTAGACTCGTCTTTTTCCGGATCCGGTCAAAAACTTTCCGGGAAGGAAGTTTCCAACAATGCAGCAACTGCCACCCAAAAGATTTTGCCGGAAAAGCTCAAAGAACAATTACAAGGCACACCACAACCACTAAATTTGCCTGATGGCCAGTTGTTTTTTGGGTTTCCTTATGTGCCCCCTGAAAATGCCGAGGAAAATTCTGCAGCAGAGCCAGCTCACACTGCAACTTTCACTGGAGAGGGCCAATCTTTGAGAAAAAGTTCAAAAAGAAAAGTAAAGAAAGATCACAGTACTAGCAAATCAAAAGCTCCTAAGAGCCCAGAAGTTATAGAAATTGATTAGCATTTACATTTTGACATAGGTACTTGAATAGTTTAGATGTTATAAAAAAAAATAGATTGACGTGCCCATAGTTGATGATCTTTAATCATTACGCTTGTTTACAAAAACATTTTTCAAAATAGGTGGCAATTCGGTTGCCTTAATAGTTGTTTCTTGTAAAGACGGCGAAGTTGATTTATTGCTGGTGCTGTCCAAAGCACTTGGAATAGGATCATGGATGTGTGCAAGTGCTTCTGCAGTGTGAGTGTCAATTGAACCAATAGAATACGCCCTTTTCTTTGTTTTCATGTCCAAAGTGGTGGATTTTTGAATGGTTGGCATTCTGATCAAAACCGAACTGTCTACATCATTGTCATTTATGCGCTCATTTTTGGAGGACTGAGATAGAGCAGCTTGCAGTTTTGAAGGCGATGTGCCGTTTTGTGCATAATCGTCAAAATCTGTAACAGCCTGGGCGGCCCATTCGGCATTTAATGGCCGAGAAAGAAACCCGTATTGGAAATCTGTTGATCCCACAAGTTTTTTAGTAAATACAACCAACTCTTCCACGTACTCAATAACTTCTTCAAAATTTGCATTTCTGGCATTCCAACTCAACAATGTATCCCTCAATACTTCTTTTGACCGTGTATTGTCGGATATTACGAGTTTCCTTTTTCTTGCAAACATAAGCATGTCATCATTAGAATCTTCTTTGCTATCACTTTCATTGTCGGAATCAGAGTCATTAGGGGTTTCGACTAAACCCATTCTCTGAATAACATGTCCATAGTTTTGGTCCATCACTTCCTTGATTCTATTTACAAATCTTCTATGACAGATACGAGCACTTGGTAAAAATGGCGGCAGTGGTGTTTTGTTTAAGTAAGACTCTCCCAAGGCACGGATAACAGATAAAAGTGATGCAACACCTTGGCGCCTATACGCATGCAGGTCCTTGTTCACGTCTTTCAGCATGTCGCTGCCAAAATGAATAGTCACATTCCCAATGTTATCCAAACGCTCAACTATCTCCTTCATCAGCAAAATAATGTCTGTTTGTGCTTGTTCTATGTTGATGTACTCCCCTTTGATTCTTGGTTCTTGTCTAGTCAAACCCTTGTACTCAGTTGCTCTTCTTAGTGCAGCCTTAGCAGCGCTGGATAAAGTTGTAAACCTGTGATATTTCTCAGAGGTGAAATTCATAGAACTTAAACTATCACTTTCCAAGCCCGTTTCCAGTAACAAGATCATTTGTGATAAGCATCCACATACAAACGATAGTTCTTCATTCAAACAATCTCTAGCTTGAATGGGGAAAAACACCAGCTGTGTGACTAGAGCTACTGGAGCACCCGTGGCCACAGCAAAGCATCTTTTGGCAAAATTTTGTAAAATGCCAGATTTCAAAGTCTTCGATGGAATGATGGTGGCCAGTAAGACAATGTAAATGGTAATAATGTAAATGATGGCACCTTTGACATATGGGGTTGCGATGAAATAGTAAAAACCAGGAAAAGCACCAAAGACCGTCAAAACCGTACACAAGTAAGGATCATTGGATTTGTGATAACCAGCTACATAGCACAAATAAGCCCAAGCAGATCCCGCCACCACACCAAACGATCTCAAAAACGAGACCCAAAAAGTCCCACCGACATTTGGTTCCATACACAAAATGGCCACAAACGCCATCCAGGGCCCGTGCATATGGCCATACCAAGCTCTTCCTTCTGGTAAAAACATTGGAACAGAAACAATCGTCAAGCAAACAGTGACTTGGAAGCCAAAAATAAAATGGGGCCTCCAGCTAGTTCTACACTGAAATGAAAAAAACTCGATTGCATGCAATATCTTTTCGTTCAGTGTGAGAGTCTCATCAGCGTTCACTTCTGAACCAGTTTTTGATGTCACAGGCAAAGTCTCTTTTCTTTTCAAAGATTCTATTTTTTCAATTCCCATGTCTTCAGATTGCCCTAAAAGCTGTTCTTCTTCAAATTTTGGTCTTTGAGCAATACCTTCATTTGGGCCCCCTCTGGAACCTTCGTATTCCAAGGTCACGTTATTTCCTACATTCCCTTGCAAAGCTTGAGATTCTGTGACTGAATGTGTTGCTCTGCTGGTTGGAGTTTTTCCACTGCGATGAGGACTACCTCCTAAAACAAAAGTTACAAACTGTTTAAACGATCCCATAAAGTTGAACCACAGTTTTTTCCCCCTGATCCAGCCTTTTGATTCTCTTTCCACTCTTTTGGTGTAAAGAACATTGGTTTCCTTTACAACAGATATGATGGTACGGGCACACTGTTTAAAATTCATCAAAAATGAAGACAACAAAAACATTTCGTCACTTGGTGTAAGCATATCGTATCCCAATCCTGCCAGTTCATTTTTAAAAGTTTTGTCAAACACTTTTAAGGCTAACTCAATTGATTCGGTAACTTCATCAAAGTGGTTTGCATTTTGGTTTTTCCCAATGGCCACATCTCCCGCAAATGGGAAACTATTTGACGCTTTAACATCTTTTTGAGAGACATCGTAACTGAATGCCAGGGCTATTTTGGCTTGGTACAAAGCATGTGATAATTTAGAGCCCAAATCATTTACGCATGGTTCCAAAATATCTAAGATTTTCAACAATCTATCGTGATCCACAAAAATCACTTCTCTTCTTGTTTGAATAAAATCTTTTGAGTTGTCGTTGTCAATGGCAAAGAATTCCAGTTGGCACGCGTTAATAAGTCCGTTGACACAGAGACTTAGATTGCGAAACTGATCAATAATCGGTTTGACAGAGTGTGGAGCCATGTAGGAGTAAGAAATTTCAAAAGCGCATTCGTTGTAAACCAAGTTTGTGACCGATATTTTCGACTGAACAGAGTTTTTGTATTTTAGCAAACTTTTGTAATTTTCCAAATAAAACGAGGAGTCTTTAGTGAAATGATTTGCTGAAGTGAAAAATTTTACAGAATCGTCAACGGCATCATGAATGTTATTCAAAGAGTTGATAACGGAAGTCCCCAAGTAAGTGGTACCCAAATCAGGAAACAAAATGATATTCCAAACAAGAGCAAAAGCAATTCCCAAAAAAAATGGTGCGGTGTAAGATAATGCAATCTCTCTGGCGTTTTCTTTCAAAGACTCTGAAAAGGCAAAATGAACAACCAAAAAAAATGGGAAAACCATAGCAAAATTGGTATGTTCAACAGATCTCATCCAGCCGTGGTAGAACAACATGATACATTCAAAAACAACCAAGATGGCCAATGCTGCTTGGTACCGTGCATAGTGCAGTTCTCTGTGCTCAGCCTCGGAAAGAATATTCCAAGTATGCCCCAAACATCTTTGTGCTATCTCTCTTCCTAGTAGAGCCCAGCATAGCCCACTTAGCAAACCAAAACCACATTTGATGGTGTGTTGAACAGTGGCACTCAGTCTTCTTCCGGGATGGATAATGACGGAAATAAGAGGCAAAAAAGAAGGCTCCAAACCTAAGCGGTCTCTCAGTGGGGGAAACAGACAACAAATATAGCACAGTGTGCTGTGGACGCAGCATTTTATTAATCTCTTCAAAAGCATGCGATCGCATGGGTAGTATTTTTGCTGGAGTTTCCGCACGCTCTTTATGAAATTACTGTCCATTTTGAGGTTTTGTGGTTGTATTGTTTGGATTTGTGCAAAAGATTCTTTCTTTTTTTTTTTTTTTGGGTATAAATAAAGCCTTATCAAAAGCCAAACCTGCTAGCTTGCTTTATTACTTTTGAACAGAAAACTCGAGTTTTAGTTCTTGCCACAGGACTTTGGTCCTTTAAATGAGGTATTTGGTGATTCAAGACCGTTTTTAATTTAACGGAATAGTTGTATTCCGTTACAATCATTCGAGATATATAGGTCAAGTTGTTTTTTCCAAGTTGAAAGAGCTCTACTCATCAATGGTTTTTACCTGATGCTGACATCAAATCGTTTGTTTCGGGCATTTGAACTCTGCGATGGTGACGTGATTTTCAGAATTTGTTCAAATCTGCGCGGTTTTGACAAAAAAACTTTGGAAAAAAGTGGTTCTCTTTTCCCGATAACCATAAATCTCCCAAACAGGAATCTGCTACTAAACCCAACACGGAACATTTCGGATCGACTAGCGATGTGTGATTCAAACCAACTTTTTGTCATCACTAGAGTTGCTCAAAGATCTCATATACGTGTTACCAGGATAGTGACTTGAAGTTTTTATGCCAAGGAACACCTAGTATGAAATTTCTCAGTATAAAAACGGTAGCAGAGAAATTTGGTGCTTTACTTGCTTTACTTGCTAAATTTGAACAAGGTTTTTTTTTTTTTTGGAACAAAAACAAAAACAAAAACAATATATATATATATGTAATATATGTGGATATACAAGAACCCATCCTCCCGGCCCAAGGCCATGATCCACTTAGTCTTTGATGTCGTATTCACTGACACCAACACAACCACCTAGTTCCAAAAACTTGTTGTAGTTGTTGATTCTTCTTTCGCGACTTTTTTCAATAAAATCTGGCCAATATTTCTTATGGTTGTAGTGGAAATCCAAGTTACCTCCGTAAGCGGCCTCTAAATTGTTTGGATCAATGTAGTTGGTGAATGGTTCATCAAAAACAAATCTTTTTTTCGTATTTGGATCAACAAAAGGAACCATTAATTTCAAAAAAGTCCAACCCAACCATGGAATGTTGATGAAAACAGCGTAACCCAAAGTTTCAGGATAATAGGTTTGACAAATATGCAGACATTGTTTTGCAATGGATAAAGGAGTCATCTTCCGTTTTTTCAAAACCCCTGGAACCTCTGGATAGTGTTTGAAATCCACAAGAATAACAACTTTGGACACCCCCTTTGGATTCCACAAAACGGCTTGCTCGATCATATAGATCATGTGCTTCACTTTGTTCAAAGAACTATCTGTGTTTTGCAAACCGTCTTTCATGTACAGCAAAACATGGCCCTTTTTGTCAAATCCTAATAAAATTTGTTTCCCAGTCTCGTTCTCTTCAGACAAGTCTTCTGGCTGAATGCAGTTTTTGAAGTTTTCTTCGTCGTACGTTAGTCCAAACTCTCTTCTCCACACCAAAGTTTCTAAAAGTACTTTTTTCACATTGTCAAAGTGCCATTTGCAACCAACAAGAAATCTCAGCAAACATTCTTTGGTCAAGTAAAATTTCTCCCAGGATGTTAATGGAATCCATTCTTCTTTTGGTTCTTCCTCCCATTTGGTGCAGTTTTTCACAGGCAATTTGAATTCTGGATCAGTTAATAACGAGTGCAATTTTTCATACATAGCTTCTTGTTCCGAAGTCAGTTTTGTTTCTTCATGCTCTTTAAGCAATTTTGGAAGCAAATCGTAATAAGATTGTGGTGGTTTCGTGATCATAGTGTCGCACTCAATCAATTTGTCCCCATCGGCTTTAGTCTTGTTACCTGAGCTAACAACCTCGTTGTTTGAGGAGGAAGACGCAGATGAAGAGGACTGGGCTGAAGTTTGATTCGTTTTCGCATCTGTCGAGATTTTGTCTCCAGAGCTCACAGGGCTTACGTGCTCACTTTTCTGGTGGTTGCTGCCACTTCCTGTTAATCTGCTGAATAAACCCATGATAAGTGTATTAGCGTCAAATAAATACTGGTGCGTTAAGAATTCCACTATTTTCCGTGTGGTTTCTACATTTTGGAAACTTTTTAGTATTGAGCTTTAAGATTGAAGATAGTTTATATATACCAAGACTTTGGCGTAGCAACACGTCATTTATACGACACCAAAATACACAATGCAAGAGTACCGTATGACTGATAACGTAATTAGACATCGCAGATTTTCATTATTATTCTCATTACTTTAGAACTTTCGCTCTCGGTCGTTTGTGATTGTGGTCAACAGTTTTTGTTCCTTTTTATTTTTATTTTTTTTTGTTTTTTTTTCGTTTTTTTTTCGTTTTTTTTTGTTTTTTCATTTTTAAGCGTTCCGTGGGCCCAAACAAAAGGTTACTGGCCGGCCTGCGCCATTTTCGCGCGGGTCTAGTGAAGTTTGGAAGTCCAAACGTGTATTTTTTTATCAATGCATTGTATCGGTTTGCTCAGGCCAACGTTTGAAACTTTATGCCGTTGGCTGAGAAATATGACAAAGAAGATAGAGCACCATAAAGTATGGTTCCAGTTCTCTAATCATTTGCCGCTTAAACCAAAATGGTATGTTCCGTTCACGAAACACTTGGGTTTCACCACTAAGTTTGCACAACTGCTGTTTTCACTGGCTGTATTCAAGTTGTGCAAGGTGTCGAGAAACGTATGAAACTCCACAATGTACTCATGGGTGCTGCTGAAGTCCTTTCCACTTAGCGGCTCTATTGTTGCGATGTTTGTAAAATTATTTTTGATCAGCTCGATGTCATCGGTGTTATTTGCTTGTGAGAGCAAGGATTCGGCAACTCCTGTATCTACTCTAACATATAACTGTTTTGATTCAACTAGGTTTGAGTCGTTCAAACAAGATTTTGCGCTTTCATGAGGTTGGTTTCTTTTTGAAAAAGATGCTTCGCTTCCACTGTTCTTAAATTTTGCATTTGCAGATGAGAACTTTTCAAAACTCACGGCGTTCTCAAGTGGAACATCAAAATGCTGCAACTTTCTCAAATAAACCCCATACTCTTGTAATTTGATTTGACGGTTTGTAGTTCGCGCAAAAGAGTTCGAATTTGAGTTTGAATTAATCCCGATTTTTTCACTATTTTTCCTATACCAATTGTCGTAAACACGTTTTGACGCTTGATCTTGCAAAACACCGTATGCTTTTTGTAACAAATGAAATTTCTCTTCGCTCTCCTTTCTCTCGGATGTACTTGATTCTGGCGGCAGCTTGTCTGGATGATATGCCAACACCAACTGCATGTATTGAGCTTTGAGCTGAGATGGTTCATCATCAATGGTGCTGTGCAAGACCTTATAGAGATCAATTTCTTCAGCTAACATTTTTTGCAACTCTTTTGAGGTCATTTTGAAAGATCTGGATATTTTTTTTTATAGTTTTCTTCTTAGATAATAAGCTTTTAACAAGATCCACTTTTCTATCAGCAACACCCTATACTCAATTACACCGACAAGAAAAATAAGAGCAACGCGTGCCTTAAAAGACACACAGATTTCTACTTCTAAAGCCAAAAAAAAAAAAACAAAAAATCAAAAAAAAAAAAACACTGAAGAAGCTATCTTAATGTATATAAAAGTCATTACAAGCACGTACATACCTGCTCATCCCATCAACCACATAAGCAAAACTTGCCAGATAAACCCATAGAAGAACAAAAAGTAGTTGCACTTTTTGATAACACTCTTTCTGTCAAAATTCACTGCGGTTTGGTGTTCGACAAATGGGAACAATAAATTAAACTTTACACTTCTTAATAAAAACACACCAAATCCCAAAAACAAGTACAATCTCACTGCAGTGAAAATAAGCTTGCTGAAAACAGGCGATTGTCTCATAAATAAAGCAGCAGTCAACGGAACAAACTTGTATCCAACAAAGCACAAAAGCTCCAATAAGCTGCCACTGCTCGGGGTTGTGATTACCACTCCTGTGGTTCCTGGTCCATTACGATGGCCCGTTGGCGTGTTTTGAATAGCATTTGGAATGATCAAATACAACCCCAATTTCAAAATGAACAAGTCCAACAAAACGAAAGCCAAAGTGCTTGAAAGTTTGTAGTACAAGTTTTGCGGGTCATACGAGCCTTTGAAACCTTGCTCAAGATTGCACCCCAAAATGTACGTAATCATTCCCATCACTGGAATGTACATGTCCGGACAATTGACATCCAGTCTGGGTGGCAAAAAAGTAACAATGCCAGTCGACCCGTCCGAGTTTGATGTGTCGTCTTGCACTCTGTACCAGGTCTTGTTGACAAATGGCAAAACGATGATTTTGATTTTATGGAAAACATAGCTGTTCGAAACTTGGAAATAATAGGCCAGCTGGAAAAAAGACGTGTTGTTGACAAGGTTCGCAGCACTTTTCAAACCTCCTCCCGGTTGCTGCTGTTCCTGCGGGTTTTGTGCGTCAGATTGGAAAAAATTACTAAACGCTTTTTGCCCAAACTGATATGCTACTTGCGCCCTTGGGTCTTGGAAAAAACTCGGCATTTCAGAACTGGAATTTCTATTGTGGGCAGCATATTGATGACTTTGGTGTGCTTGCTGTTGTGGCTGTTGGGGACTGAACCCGTTTGGTGGAAGTTCCTCTACAGGCACTTGCCCGTAGTTACCTGCGTTTGCTGCTCGCATATAGCTGTTTCTATTAGACCGATTGTTGGCCGAGCTCTCAGAGTATGAAAATGGGTTTGACATGGTACCTGTGGGTGAACTAAAAAATCTTTGCAACGGGGAACTCGAACAAAAAAAGAAGTAATTCTCGCACAAAAATAATGTTTTTCACCAGTGTGTGAATATTAATACAATATGCTTGTCTTGTTCGTGGTGGGGGGTTGTTTTTTTTTTTTGCCACTTCTCTTTGATTACATTAACCATGATCAATGCTACACAAATTGTTGAACACATACATTACACTTTCTTCCAGCTAAACAGCTCCGTGTCAAACTCGGACGATTCAGGATTTGTTGGTCAAACCTTTTTTTTTTTTGCTTTTCCTGATCCTTTGGAAATGTTTGTGTTTTCGGAAGCACGTGCCGGGCGATAAATGCAAGGAACTTCTTATTGGCACGCGTAAACTCATCGACACAAGCGAAAAAAGAAACACGTCCCGTTTCAATTGAAAGCACACAAGAGTTGTGGACATTTTGTTGTCTTATTTTGGGTAATCCCTTTGCTAGAGAAATGTCATTTAACTTTATAACTAGAATCAAACCCTCAAAAAAAGCATACTTCAAAGAACAAGTCAAGCCTTCTTGTGAATTTTTTTGACCATGGCAAACGTACGTTTCAAAAAACAAGGAAACAACTATGCCAACAATGGATTTTACAATAACAACAACGGCTTGTCTATGATGGCACAGCACATGCAGCAGGCTGCCAAAACAGACGAGATCGACATTATGATGGGGTTTGAGAGATTCATTCCTGCGGAGTTGGATGATTCCAGTGCTGCTGCACAACTCAACAACAGGAGAACAGGGTGGTTGGCCAACATGCATCCCACACTGATTCCAAACACGGATGAACAGAGTTCTGGGTCGTTGTCGTACAGCGGGGTTTCTGGTGTAGACTTTTATTTTTTAGATGAAGAAGGTGGGTATTTCAAAAGCACAATCAAATACGATCCGTATTTTTTAGTGATGGTGAAAAACGAAAAAAGAGTGAACGACGTGGAAGAATTTCTTAAAAAGTTTTTGGAAAGTTGTTTGCACTCAACAGAAATCATTGAAAAAGATGACTTGAAGCAGTCCAACCATCTTATTGGTTTGAAAAGAACTTTGGTAAAACTGAATTTTATAAACACAAACGATTTATTTGAGGCTAGACGTTTATTGCGTCCTATCTTGACACAAAATAACAACACCCAATTGACAAGAGATATTTACAAAGATCACCACAAAGCCAATAAATCAACTACCGATGAAGATGTGAGGCTGCTCATCCAAGATATTAGAGAATACGATGTCCCATACCACGTACGTGTTTCCATTGATAAAGGCATCAGAGTGGGGAAATGGTACACCGTGACTAAAAATGGATTTGAGCTATTTGCAGAAAGAGAGTCATTTCCAGATCCAGTTGTCATGGCTTTTGACATAGAAACAACAAAGGCACCGCTGAAGTTTCCAGACGCATCGATTGACCAGATAATGATGATATCTTATATGATTGATGGAGAAGGTTTTTTAATCACAAACAGGGAAATTATTAGCAGCGATATTGAGGATTTCGAGTACACGCCGAAACCTGAGTACGTTGGGTTTTTCACTATATTCAATGAGCCAGACGAACTTCATCTTTTGAAAAAATTCTTTGAGCACATTAAAGACGTTAGACCAACAGTTATTTCTACATTTAATGGTGATTTTTTCGATTGGCCGTTTGTTGATAACAGATGTAAAATACATGGGTTGGACATGTACGACGAAATCGGGTTTGCGCCAGACGCAGAAGGCGAATACAAATCCTCGTACTGCACACATATGGATTGTTTTAGATGGGTCAAAAGAGACTCTTATTTACCTCAGGGGTCTCAAGGTTTGAAAGCAGTCACAAAAGTCAAGCTGGGTTACAACCCTATTGAAGTTGATCCAGAATTGATGGTTCCCTACGCATACGAAAAACCACAACAGCTGTCTGAATACTCAGTTTCTGATGCCGTTGCCACATACTATTTATACATGAAATATGTTCATCCGTTTATTTTTTCTCTTTGCACGATTATTCCGTTGAATCCTGATGAAGTTTTGAGAAAAGGTACTGGTACTCTTTGCGAAATGTTGCTAATGGTTCAAGCTTACGAACATGGCATTTTACTACCAAACAAGCACACAGATCCAATAGAGAGATTCTACGATGGTCATTTGCTGGAGTCCGAAACCTATGTTGGTGGTCACGTCGAGTCGTTGGAAGCCGGGGTCTTTAGAAGTGATCTAGACAGCACTTTTAACATTGACACCACGGCTATTGATGAACTGTTAGAAGAGCTACCAAGCGCACTAAAATTTAGTATTGAAGTAGAAAGTCACGCAAAAATTGAAGATGTGACGAATTTTGATGAAATCAAATCAAAAATCACAACAGAGCTTTTGGAGCTCAAAGCAAAAAACAAAAGGTCTGAAAAACCGCTTATTTATCATGTGGATGTTGCCTCCATGTACCCGAACATCATGATCACAAACAGGCTTCAGCCCGATAGTATGAAATCGGAAAGGGATTGCGCAAGCTGTGACTTTAACAGACCGGGAAAACAGTGTGATAGAAGATTAGACTGGGCATGGAGAGGTGAGTTTCTCCCAGCAAAAATGGACGAGTATGGTATGGTCAAAAGAGCCCTGCAAAACGAAAATTTTCCCAACAAAAATAAAAAGGCTCCAAATAAGTTTTTGACGTTTGATGAGCTGAATTATGCCGATCAAGTGGCTCACATTAAAAAAAGATTGGGCGACTACTCAAAAAACGTTTATCACAGGACAAAAGTCTCTGAAACAGTGACTAGAGAAGCGATCGTTTGTCAAAGGGAGAACCCTTTTTACGCGAATACCGTGAGATCTTTCAGAGACAGAAGATACGACTATAAAGGAAGGGCCAAGGACTGGAAAAAAAAGTTGTCTCAGATACCATCAAGCGACAAGCACGCTAAAGATGAAGCCAAAAAAATGGTTGTTTTAAATGATTCTTTGCAATTGGCTCACAAGGTGATCTTGAATTCTTTTTACGGGTATGTGATGAGAAAAGGATCCAGATGGTACTCAATGGAAATGGCCGGTATCACCTGCTTGACCGGAGCTACCATTATCCAAATGGCAAGAAAATTGGTGGAAAGAATTGGTAGACCCTTGGAACTGGATACAGATGGTATTTGGTGTATCATTCCAAAGAGTTTCCCCGAAGACTATAAGTTTAAATTAAAAAATGGGAAAACTTTGTTCATGTCATACCCTTGCTCAATGCTAAACTACAGGGTTCACCAACATTTTACTAATGATCAATATCAAACCTTGGATGATCCAATAAGGAAGAAGTACACCATTGCTTCTGAAAACTCCATTTTTTTTGAGGTTGATGGTCCATATAAAGCAATGATTCTGCCAACGTCCAAAGAGGAAGGTAAAGGTATCAAAAAAAGATATGCGGTTTTCAACGACGATGGTTCTTTAGCCGAATTGAAAGGATTTGAATTGAAGAGAAGAGGGGAGTTGCAACTGATCAAAAACTTTCAAAATGACATCTTCAAAATGTTTTTGGAGGGGGCAACTTTAGAAGAGTGCTACGGTGCAGTTGCTCAAGTTGCAGACCGGTGGTTAGACATTTTGTACTCCAAGGGAGCAATGCTTGAAGACGAAGATTTGATTGAATTGATTTGTGAAAACAGAAGCATGTCCAAAACGTTAAAAGAATACGAAGGACAAAAATCAACATCTATTACAACTGCTAAAAGATTGGGAGAATTTCTAGGTGAAGACATGGTAAAGGACAAAGGTTTACAGTGTAAGTACATTATCAGTTCAAAGCCTCGTGGTGCTCCAGTTACCGAAAGAGCTGTTCCTGTGGCAATTTTTTCCTCCGACCTTGAAATAAAAAGAGCCTTTTTGAGAAAATGGTTAATGGACTTTTCATTGGAGGATTTTGACCCAAGAGCCATTATTGATTGGGAATATTACAAAGAAAGACTTGGCTCGACTATCCAGAAAATTATCACGATGCCAGCAGCTTTGCAAGACATTGAAAATCCTGTCCCGCGGGTGGAGCATCCTGATTGGCTGAAGAAAAAGATTGCAACCAAAAAAGACAGGTTCAAACAAAGCTCTTTGAACAGATTTTTCACTAAAATTGAAAATTCCAAAGAAAAGGTTTTAGTAAACGATATTGAAGATATGTTTGCAGAAAAACCAGTTTCACAAGTTACAAAAACATCACAAATAGTGTCTAAACGTAAACGTCACGAGCAAAACACTGAGGAAGAGGAGCCAGTGCTCGTGCTTCCAGAAAAATGTCCTGATCCTGACTTTGACTACTTAGCGTTTTTGAAGTATTCCAAAATCAGGTGGAAACAACAGGAATTAGAAAGAAAAAGAAGAGAGACGATTTTTGGTAGTAAAAGTGGTTCTCTTGGTAGATCCGCTCTAGGTGGGTTTTTGAAAAAACATGCAGAATCATATGCAAAAGCTACATGGGAGGTGTTGCAATATAAGTCATCAAAAGATTTGGACATTACTGATGTTCACTTACGTATAAATGACCAAATCCACACTATCAAGATTAAAACTCCAAAAATTGTTTACTGCACATTTAAAAAGGGATTCCAACCTGACACGGCACAGTTTTCTGATTTTGTTATTGAGAAATCGGTCACAAAGCACTTTCAAGGAGGAAGCACTGTTGGTTCTCAAAACGTTTACAAGATTACTTTGCCGCATCATTTATTTGATTTAGAGCTGAAAAATCCTTGCAGTCTCTTCAACAACCCTGCACTGCTAGGGATTTTTGAAGCAAACATTCCCTCCACGGAAAGGGCTGTCATGAGTTTGGGATCAACAATAGAGTTCAACTCCAAGGTCAAAGGGGCCCTAGGTATTGGGCTTGAAAAGGGGTTTAATATTACTGATCTTAAAGCTGTTGAGTCCGATCGGTATTTGCAAAGGTTTGACATGATGACATGTTATCTTTTGCATATCGTCACAAACATCGGTTATGAGTTTTTCCTTCTGCACAAATCTTGGGATGAAACCTGTGAGATTTTTGTGCTTAAACCAACCAGCAGTGCCCAGGAGCTGAACCACAAGACATTGATCAACATGTTCAAATCACAATATCAGAAAAAAATGGATAAAGTTAGAAAGCACGAAAAATTTGTTAATATCTCTGATCACACCGAGTTTGCTATTACTCACGAGACAGACATCAAAAAACTGTACAGAAAATTAGAAAAAACGCTATCTCAAGCAAAAGATGAGCACGGATCCAAGTTGGTTTTGCTATTGCAGTCTCCTTACGTTACTAACATGCTGCTTTCTGTCAATGTATTGAATTCCATTCCTTTGATCCATTTCTCAATGGCCGAATTAAAGCTTCCACAAATCAACTGGGCCAATGTAGTTTGTAAAAGATTTGTCAACCATTTATTGTCTTTAGGGTCATGGATATCAAATCTGTTGATGCTTTCTAAATACTCCAATATTCCAATTGGGAACATGAATCTGGACAACCTGGGTTACATGTTAGACGTGTTGTACGCAAGAAAACTTACTGTTCAAAACATTGGTTTATGGTGGAATGAAAAACAGCCCTTGCCTGATTATGGTGGCCAAGAGAAAAATTTGGACATTACCTCTTTTTTTCAAAACAGCATAAAAGCGATAAACAATCCTGAGATATATGACTCAGTGGTTTTAGAGGTTGAGATAAACAACTTGATGATCAATACCGTGCTAGCATCTACCATAATTCACGAGCTCGAGGGAAGCGATTTGGCCGATGTTGACGGTGGCTCTCTTATTGAAGATGGGTTTAATCCTGGTGCGCTGGCTATCTTGAGGCAACTCATGAAAGAGTTATGGGATAGTGTCATGACTACGAACAATATCACGGCTGAATCGCTTTTGCAAACCTTTGTCTTGTGGGTCCAAAATCCAGAATCCAAACTATATGATCATACTTTGAATTATCATGTTCAAAATTTGGCAAACAAAGGTTTGCTAAGACTGGTCAAGGAATTTGGAAGTCTTGGAAGTACATGCGTTTTTGCTGACAAGAATAAGATTTTACTGAAAACCAGCAAACTAACGGTGGAAAACGCGTATGCTTATGGCCAGTATATCATCAAAGCCGTGAGAACTGACCCACTTTTCACCTATCTCAATTTGAACATCAAAAATTACTGGGATATTTTGATCTGGATGGACCAGTACAACTATGGTGGGAGAGCCGCCACAAACATTAGAGAGGACAAAGAAGAACAGGAATTGTGGGTTTTTGGGAACTGGAATATCAAAAAGTATCTTGCTCCTATTTACAGACCGGAGTTTGAAGATTGGCTAGTAATTATTTTGGACAGCTTGATCAAAACAAAAGTTCAAAAACTTGTTGACCTTAGCGATGGGACACAGAGAATAACACAATTTGTACCTGTTAATGGGAATGGGAATACAAATCATGTTGCAGAAAAAGAAACGGTAAAGGTTGAGACTACAAACGATTTTATTGAAGGCTTCACCACCTCATTCCACGTGCCTCTTTTGAAAAGGTTGAAAAAGCTTTATGCAAATCAGCAGGAGTACATTTTGGATCCTGCGTTTGCTGATGATTATGCCATACCTCGTTTACCAGGTGTTTTGAAAAGTCCTTCAGTTACCAATAATCCTTTGTTGGAGCTGGCAAAATCGCTTTTCCACATTCTTTTGTTATCAAACAATAGAAACATCGAGGTGAGAAAACTAAGAAAAGAAGTGTTGAAGCTGTTTCAGGTCAGGGAATTTGACCCGAAAGCGGAGTTTCAAATTGCAAGTGTGCAGGTATCCATTTGCAATTTCACGTGTGAGTACTGTTTCTATCAAACCAAACTTGAGCTGTGCAAACTACTTGATCCAGCCGTGCTGAACTGTGACGGGTGCCACAAAAAATACAATTTGTTTTTGATGCAAGAAGAGTTGATCCAGATGGTTGAGGTGGAGTTACAGAATTTTTACACACAAGATTTAAAGTGTTCCAAGTGTTTCAAGATCAAGGAGGATTTAATGTCCGAGTACTGTAACTGCTCTGGTAAGTGGGTTGAGACTGTACCTCACCACACGCAAAAACTTAAACTAAACGTTTTCAAGCAGATTGCTGCCTTTTATGAGTTTGATTTGCTGAAAACTCTGTTGAATGATTTGCATATTTAAATATTGTATTTATGCTTTACTTGTTTGTATATAATTGGCACAAAATATCGCGTTTTTCTATTTTTTCATGTTTACCTTTCCCAAAATTTTTTTTATCGTATGAATAGTTTTTTTCCAAGATAAATGGAACATTTGCTGCATTCAACGCTTTAAGTTTCAAGCAATAATGGCTTTCGACAATAACTCAAACACGCACGAGAGATTCCATCCACACCTTGACGAATTGACATGACAATTGCACCGAGCTCCGTAGTCGCGCGAGACTACCAGTTACAAGTTTTAGACAACTTTATCGACTCTGAATGTTTGCCTGATCTTTTTCCGAATAACGTAGTGGTTCAAGGTTTCAAAAGCTCTGGTAAATCATATTGTGTTCGTGAATATTTCAAATCACTAAACCAGCAAGGTAACTTTAAGGTGTTTGTCACCCGTTACGAACTGTTCAGCTGGAAGAATTTGCTAACCAGCATCGCCAGAATAAGCTATTTTGCACTACGAAGCGCTTTTCCAAACGTTGAAACAACTTACGACATTGATCCCGCAAGTGTGGAAGATTTCTACCTTTTGGTTGAATTTTTCACCAAACTTTTCCAAATCTACGATGCCCAACTAGAGGGCCCCAAAAGTTTTTACGTCATCATTGACAATTTGGACTCTCTGCCACAAATTGATTTTCTTGTTTTTGCCAGATTGGTCAAGACTCATGAAAGCATGCCATTTGATTTGAAGTTCAAACTGAAGTTCCTTTACACGATCGAAAACGTTTCGTTCTATGATAAGTACCGGACATTCGATCTTCCGTTAGTGGTTTTCCCCAGATACACCCAGGAGGAAATCTTGAAAATACTGGAGCTTCATCACCAAGACTTTGCCAATTCAAAAGAATTGAAACATTTAAGTTTGGAAAAAGGTTCTGCCTTTGACAAAAAGTATTTTTGCAAAACGTATTTGAAATTCATCGTTGAGTCTTTTTATTCATACACCGGATCAGATGTGGATAGCTTGAAAGATATAGCAATTTTGAAATGGCCATTATATTTGCAGTCCGTTACCACAGAAAACATTAGCAATGCCGCTGAATTGTACAAAAAAAACATTCACCTTTGGACAAATACTGGTGACTCACTTGAAAACAATACAAGTACGGAAGAGAATACGAACGAAGGAGACTCTGGATTGGAACCCCAACAAAAAAAGCCAAAAAGAAACAAACTAAATGGACTTGTGGAACAGTATGCACTATCAAACTTGACCAAGTATGTTTTGATCTCTGTTTACTTAGCCTCATTTCTTGATCAGAAATTTGATAGTAAAAACTTTAGTAGAAAATTTCATTTCAAAAAGGGTAAAGGGGCCTATGGAAGCAGAGTAAAGCAGAAACTGCAACCGGAAACCATGAAACCTTATCCATCTACATTTGAAAGACTGCTAGCAATTCTCCAAGCCGTTTTCACTTTTAATAGAAGAACCGAAGAGTTTTTGGAGAGTGCAGAGGAGGAACAAAGTATGAGAAATGAGTATTTTGCCCACACAAACGCCATGAAATCCAACGTCGAAGTTTATGAGAGTTTTTCTGAGCTGGTGTCGTTGAAGCTGGTTCTACCTTCAAAAGTGATCTATCCGGATTTACTCGACAGCAAGACCAAATGGAAAGCAAACTTACCTTGGGAAACCATGCTCCAAATTGCAAAGAGCGTGGACTTTGATATTGAAGACTACTTTGAGTTTCAGTGATGTATCTGATGTTATATATAGACCTTTTTGTCAAATACGCGACTATTATCGCACGTGACTCTTGGGTATACAGCTCGATATTGATGCGTGTTTTTTTTTTTTTTTGTGTAAGCTTTTGACAACTCAGCTTTGTTTTTCGTAAGCGCCCATCAGCATTATAGATGCTAAAAACAAAATAAGATTTTTTTTCCCCAGTCCATGAAGGTGAAAATAAAAAAAAGAAATATATAAAAAAAAAAACCACCCTGAAGTACATACCACGCTTTAGGTTTGCCACAAACCTGATTGATTGATGGGCCTTAAAAGAATGCACTCCCCCGTTGACGGTGAGGACAGCTACAAAGTTTCAAAATTGTACAACTATGAACAAGACCTGTCATCAGACTACAGCTCAGACGGTGAACGCAACACTCAAGAAAAGTTGCAAGCTGAAACCGGTAACTTGAATGAATTTGAAAAAGTTTTTGAAGAAAAACAAAGTGAAGGCGGGCACGCCAATGATGCCAGTTTGAGCTTGCAAAAAGATAAGGATTACGGTATCAGTTTAGAAAAGTTTAGCATGGAAAAAGATAGCAGTGAGGAGGAAGACGAGATTTTGGGATATGAAAAATATGAACCAACAAAAACAACATCTACGTTTAGGAGCAGTGATGCTGAGAAATTATTGTACCAGGAGGTCAATAACGAAACGGCTATTCAAAAAGCTCAGGAATTAGTTCTTAAGGAGCAAAACTATTTGCGAGGCAGAGCTAAAAACAAAAGAAGCCAGCGAATGCAACTAAATTTACAACAAACACTTACACAGTTTTCATTTTTTTTCCTAAACGATCAAGGCACTATATTACAAACTTTTGGAAAGTTTAACGACTTGAAAAAACAATTACAAAAGGAAAAGCCAGAGGAAGTCCAGTATGTTGTGAATGCAATCAACTACGTTACCAGTTTGATTGATCTCGCGCAGAGCAAGGGATTTGAAAATAATTTGTACGATATTCAGCTGCACCAACTGCTAAAATGCATTGACGAAGAAACCATTGACGAGTTGGAAAAAATTGCGTACCGCAAAACAAAACTTTGGTCTTTCAAAAAAATTGCAGCAAGCGACAACGCACAGCATCACGGCCACACAACCTATGAAATGGATTACTGGAATCAAAACTATTTCAAAAATAAGGTCGCGGTAAAATTCTCAAATATGCCTGATACCCCGTCCAACTGGTTGCATATTTTATGTATCAATTTCGCCCGAAAATAACAATCTTTTATAGCGAGAAAAATTCCCCTTTTACCAATCATGTTTTGCATCTTGATTAGCCTCCTTTGAGTTGGACTCAACCTCTTTGGTGTCCTCGGTGTATGCCATAAGGACCCCGGAAACTTTTTGATTTACGGCAAAAACATCATCGTACAGTATTTTTTGCTCCTTGTTGGACCTGTTCCAAACCATTAAAATTAGCCGAAACTTGTTTTTAAGTTTAACCAACACTTTACCAAAATGCACTACATCTGATTCGTTATTAGTGAAACTTAGTTGTTTAACTTCATCAAGCACCATTTGGCAGTTGGATTTCAAAGAGTTGTTAGTTGTTACCGCTTGAATCGTTTCGCATATGCTTTGTATCTGGCCCACTATGGAAACTCTTTGGAAACCAACTTGTAGCCCATACTGTCTGCCCTCTAGCAAGTTTTGCTCAAGATTCTCATTTTGGCCGTCCGCAAACCCTTCTCTGTAGAATTTGTCTTCTAAATTCAAAACTTCATCGTCGTCAAACATAGCTTGTTATATTGAATTCTCTTTTTTTTTTCTTTACCTGGTATGGTTATGGTTTTTGGTTGAGGAAGTCCCGTTTAATTGATCTTTCAAATTCGACATTGGAGTTAATCCTGCTGATTAGTAATCGAATACAGCAAGAGGGCATCGTGGAAAAATACAGCGTGCCAATACGCGGCAGCTCAACTGAAAAGTCCCGTGACTCGAAAGGCAAGAAAGAACGACTGGCTGGCAAGGACCTGTATCAAGAGATATTTTCCAGAAAGAATACGGTCAATTAGAAATCATGATAAGTTCAGCAGGCGTATATACTTACACAGAACTAGGTTATTGGGTTGAGATCATTGCAAAACTCAAACTTTAGTCACACAAGACTTGGCGGTTTTTTATCTGACAGACTAGTCTCTGCGATATCCAGACTAGTCTCTGTGATATTTACACTTAAAGAGTTTTACCAGACACAATTTCTTTGCCGGTCTTGTTGATCTTTTCGTATATGGTCTCGTATGGCAAAGTTGTAATCACATCAACGGTTTGTTTTTCCAAAGAAATATCGATCTTGGAAACTTCTGGCTCCAGTTTGGTTAATACCCTATTGATGGCGTTCGAGCATCCGGAACAGCTCATTTTGACGTTAAATTGGTAGTGATTGCTAGGCATTGTTTTAAGTTAAATTTGGGTGATTTTGTACTGTGGGTTGTGTTTTTGAGGTTGGTGGGTCTTTGTGCATCTTGCGATTAGTAAGAGTCAAAACAGAATCGGTCCTCTGATACACCACATTGCTGAACAAACTAAATAGGAACGGAAAACCCACATTAAAATAAAAAAAAAAAAACTTTCATCAAGTAAAATTGCACCTTAAAAAAAAAAAAACCGGACTCGTGCTACAGCGAAAAAAGCGCAGCTATTTGGACAAGTAAACTCAAGACATCGAATCAGTCATTACAGATTTTATATAAAAGCATGTGTGTGTGTGTGTGTGTGTGTGGTGATCACTGCTTACAGGTCCTGGTTTATGGACAAGCAAGAGCAAAACATTTAGCTTTGCTCACTCTCAGCCTCGGCCCTGATAGCTTTGATCTCTTCTATACAATCGCTTCTTTTTCTAGTATCTGCAAATAGCAAAACTAGCCAATTAACGATCTCGTTGGTCTCGAAAAGATAAAAATCACCATTGTAAAACATCTCCATGATATCTTTGAGTCTCGCAGTCAAGACTTTGGCTACCAGCGTCACTCTTTCTCTCAAGTTCATAAACTGCTGGCGATGAGGTTTGGAAACGCTTTCCTGTGTAAAAAAATTTAAAAGAATGTCATCAAGATTTTGGCTGATCAGCTGAATTAACTCAGAAATGTTCTCGGAAGCTATTTCAGATATCACATTCCATTCCGAAACAGGCTTGATAATACACTTTTCGTAGAAAAACGCTGTCATTTCCAAAACCATTTGGATTTTCTTTTCCAAAACACCCACATGCAGTATTTGATTGTGAAAAATGCTGCTTAAAAAGGGCAATAACTCGTCAAAAGTAACAGACCAGTCTGGATCTCCCATCGATTCGTGATTTTTAATTATCTTTAACTGCAAGAAAGTCAATGAGTAAAGTCTTTTTTCAATCATTTGCATCTTGTTGTCAACTAAGTTATTGCTCAAATGAAACAACTGGCTTATATTGGAAACTGCACTTTCTTGGAAATCTTTGTTGTGAGAAAACTCAAATTTCAAATACTCAATATCGTTGACGTATTTGGTCCAGTCTCCGTCATACTGCGAGGTGCACATAGCGTAGTAAGACGTCAGCAAAAGATTTAGCCTGTATTCTTTGTTAATTTCAGAGGAGTTGCACGAGGGCAACTCGTTGGCAATTCGAGTATTCAATAGTTTCCAGCATTCCAAAAACTTGAACGTGGCTTCCGACACATGAAACTCATCGTGAGCCACTTTTCCCTTTGTTTCAAGCACATCTTTATCATCAGATTTTTTCGACTCAGATTTTTGCATCTCAGCATCATCGTCCAAATTCAAAGATTCGTTAATGCTCCATGCATCTGTTTCGTCACCGTATTCACTATCCTTTCCTGTACCTGTGTTTTTGTGAGCAGGCTCGTGGCTCGACTTGTTATCGTTCAAGCTTAGCATGTCATCATCTACGTTCCACCCATCGTCGGCTTCCAGTTCTTCTTCATTCAAAGAGTCTGCCCAATCAGTGTTCTTCGTTTTTTTTGTGGTTGTTGCAGATTTTTCCGGTAAGGTCATTTGATTGCTTTTGTGCGGTAACTCAACTGAATCTTCGCGTATTGTTGTGTCAGCTTCAAAACTTTGATCATTGTTATCTTCAAGCACGTCATCTTCCCAGCCCCAACCGTCATCCAGCTCAGACTCACTGATGTCACTTTTTTGGCTTTCAATTTTCTTGACACTGATTTCTTCGTTTGAATTTTCAAGATAAGCTTCGTCGTTTACTTTACGAGGAAGGCTGACAAATCTGGTCTTTTCAAGAACGGTTGTGTCACTGAAAAGGTTTCTTAGCTCAACAAAGCCTTCTCTAATAAGCTTATCCATGATGATAGAATTGTACGTGTTTCCACTGCGATCCAACAAAATGTTGAGCAAATTTGATCTTGATAAAGTTTCCGACTTTTCAACGATTTTTATTATCTCTTTTTTAAAATTGGTTTCTTTATTCCAAAGGGGTTTGACGTTGAGCTTGATGAAATTTTCAAATTGCTTGACCAATGTTTGACTTAACTTACTGAAATTATAGTATTCTTGGTTTTGTACCATCAAAAAATCATATAACGCAGCAACATTTTGCATGTTTTCAACTTGCCGTTCAAATGGTACTTTCTCGTTTGACGAAAGAGTGCTTGTTTCAACGCTCCAGCAAAGACCAGAATTTTTGGTAATGGATAGACAAACACTGTTGTGGAAAAGAACATATTTAATGTATCTATCAATGATGTTGTTTAGTTTGATGTACTTTATCGCAACACCATTCATCAAACTCAAACAGTGTTCCATAACAGAATTGGAATCCACAATCGAATCGATAAACCACGTATCGATGAATAAAGTCGAATTTTCTTTGGTCACATTTTCAATATTTTTATGTTCTAATAAACTGGAAACCACAAATGTGTGGACATCTTTTAAAGACACGTTGCCATCTTCAGAAACTACATTGAGCACCAGCTCGTTTTTATCCTCATTTGTCTGAAAAAAAAACTTATAAACTTTCACAAGTTTTTCTAAAAAATCCAAATGCAATTCATCCAACTTACTTGTTAGAGATTTCTGCAATTGAAGCGACAATTGCAACGGAAAGGATTGCCAAAGAGTTTTGTGTTTTTCGCACATTTGTTGCAATTTGACGTAAGCATCCTCAAAAGACCACTTGGCCAAACATTTTTCAAACTCTTCAATCAAACGGGCTATCAACTGTAAGCTGCGCAAAACTTCTATTTGTGTGATGTATTCTTGATCTTTGCTCAATATATCTGATTTCTTGTCTATTGTTGGATTTTTAGTTTCATGGGCTATTATTGCATTTGAATTGTCATTTTCTTGGCCCTTGGCTAAAAACAGTTCATTAAATTTAGGATCATTTTCAATCTCTAGTTGAATGTGTTCCTGATCTTTCAAAATGGCATCTATGTTTTCCTGAATGTCAGAGATTGTGTTTTGGATATTCTGAATAACTGCCAACATTGTTGCGCGAAAAGAAATTCAAAAAGTCAAAGTAAAGCCGTTGTCAATGTCAACTTGTCGTGTTTTTGGTGATTGCTGTCTTTGATAAAATGTTGAAGAAAACCAATGGACCAGTGATACCTTTGCGAAAGCGCCGTGTATTTCGTGCAAGCACGCAGTGTTGAAATGGTCACCAGAAGTGCGGATGAGATCAACTAAATTAATCTTAAAAAGGGTCGGTGTGCGTTACCCGCAGCAAGATAGATCAGGTCAGGTTATTGATGTTGTTGTAAAACTATAAACAACGAAGGGTCAACTTATGTTCGAATAACAACGAATAGGAGGAAGGGTTTCCAAGTTTAAACACATGGTAGTCCGTACAAGGAAACATTGCCTTGCTGCTCTATATTTTTTTGTTGAATCAGTTATAAGATGAATGTTATAAAGGATAAAGTTTGTCAATCATAAAGTTAATCTGAGTGAGCTGAGAAAAGTTATCATCATAAACAAAAAATAAAGCAACGAGGCATAGTTATATTAAGAATCTTCAAAAAAAGCACATCCCACACCTCCCGTCTTTCACTGTTCCGGTAAAATTCACAAACAGTTTATCCTTAAACTGCGCATGCTTTGAGAGCTTTTTTCGCATCAGTGCTTTGCATTTTGACTAATCAATTTGCAACAGTGCAAAGTACTAACAGCATGCATATCAATTTTCTGGAACATGTGCGCCTGGAAGTTGGAGTAGCTTTTGGTGTTTTTTTCTTTCTGTTCTCCTTTTTTGTATTCCTGCCACAGTATCAAGCATTTAAAGATTAACCAAGGTAAGAACAGGCAATGGACTCTCGACTTTTAAATGAAAAAAAGTAAATCATTAAAAGCTGAGATGCCAAAATTAAAAAGCAGCATATCACGTGTATAAATGGCTAGGGCTTTTTTTTTTTTTTTTTTTTTTTTTTTTTTTTTTTTTTTTAAAAAAATTAGCACCAGGCCAGTTTTGGTTCAAAGTTTATACCAGTTGCAACGGCATAGGACTCATGTTTTAATAAAATTACACTAAAATATACACCATCCGAAACTTATCAATAAAAAAAAGCTCGTCCGAAGCAGCACTACAAAAGGTTATGCTCAAGTTTGTTAATTTTCAGTTCGCAGTTTTCACAATACTTTCTCAACGTAGTGCTGTTGCTGTCATTCCAAACATCTGGATATTTTAATCTGACAGTTTCACACTGTTGGAGCTCATTGGTCACAAACTGTGCAAAGTCTCCCTTCATGACCTCAGACTCCATACTGGACAAAATCTTAAGCTCCACCAACAAGTCGTTTCTTCTTTTGGCAATCTCGTATCTGATGTCTTTGTACTTGGTTTCATACTCTTTGGTCGTAATAAACTTTTCATAAACGTAATCCTTTTTATTTGGAGAAACTATCTCCTGCGTTAAAAGATCCAAGTCATTCAAGTATAGCGCTCTTTCCATCACTAGGCCACCGTTTTTATGATAATTTGCCAATTGCGAAGCCTTGTAGACCCGCCAGTAAGAAATTGTGCTTTTCCCAAGTAAAAACAAATTGCCCAAACCAGAAAGAAGCAATAAAGTCAAAACTAGTTTGTTCAACAATGTGATATTTGTTAATAGAGCTGCAAAAAACGTAAGAACTTTCTTTAAACCAACAATAACAAATAAAACAAATGACGTTAAATAACGAAACGAAATGATCCTCAACAACACCCAAAGATGGACCTGGATCATTGGTCTGTTATCAACCCATTTGGCAACTTCCCTTTGCGTGTCCCTGCTGCTGATTTTCCCACCAATTCGAACAGATTTGATCAGTTGCCCATGGTTTCCCATCTTTGTGTAGTAGTGGTGTGCAATCTGTTTCATAACACGGATTTCTTCTTCCACTTTTTTTTCCATGAAATTTTGCAAAAAATCTCTCCAAAAACCTCGTCCAGTGTCCATATTGTCTATGACCATGTACGCTTCCAACACAGATCTCCTGTAAATGGTTGATGGTTCTGCAGATCGCGCAGCAGCACCACTGACTCTTGGTGAGCGGCTAATTACATAAAATAGTTTGACCCTAAACGTGCCAACAAATGGAACATAAAAGTCTCCATGATCAGTTTCAACCTCACAGTAATCGGATTGAATCTTATTGATTTTTTGAACAATGACATTTTTGGAAAATTCCTCTTGGTCTTTGGATATAAAAGAGTTTGGGTATATCAGTTGCAAATGGAACTCTCTCATATAAGCGTTGTTCTCTTTGTAGTAGACCCACGGTTTAACACTGGTTGAAGATTTGTCACTTGCATTTTGATTGTAAAATCTAAACATTTTTGGAAAACACACCGAGTTCTCACCAAACATCAAATGCATTAAAGCTTGAGGCTCAATAGGAACATCAATTTTGGAAACATACAAAGAGCTCTGCGCCAATTTCTCTCTTCTTCGTGTTATATCAGCCTCTGCAATGTTTAAGTTAACGATGCCAAATTTTTCAGCAGGTGTTGGCTGATTTTTCTGTAAAGGCTGCAATGCGTTACCTGGATTGACTTCACTTGCTTTCTTTACATACTCCAGTTTTTCATCATAGAATACCAACATTTTAGTTTGCTTTTTCTGCAGTTCATCCAAATCACGATCCATTTTTTGAAATTTTTGAATCAAACTCTTTTCGTCGTCTGGCTTATCTTTCAGCGCCAAGTTCTCAATCAAGTAATTTAATTTTGAAACAACGGCTTTCAAATCAACATCTGGTGCCACTTTGATTTTCATCACCAACTCATTTGTTTTGTACATGCTGATGTACTTGTCGTCAATAATTTCAAAAGAAGCTAAATCACTAATACTGACTGTGACCAAAGATAAAAATCCAGTACTATTCATGTAAAAAAAAACGTCATGAGCAGTGAAAAAACAAGTTCCTTGGAAATCCTGCTGATCATTTGGTGAAAGAGCACAATCTAGCCTCATAATCAGCAAGCCTTCGCTCATAGGAAACAAAGCTTTCAACTGCAGGTCATCGTTTTGCAACTTAGCTGGATAGAAAGATGGAAATACTCGCAGGTTCCCGTTCAACTGTTCAATGTATTTCGTGCTTGTTTTCAGCTTTTCAACGTGACGATCTTCTAAAAAAAAGTTGCACCAATTCACAGAGCCCCATAGGTTTGCCGTAACAGCATTTGGAATATCACACGTTGGAGCAAAGTTATTAGCCAATATACTTAGTTTTGTTAGCTTTGTCATCATTGGAGCGGCAATAGTTGGGGTCTTGAACATACCTTCCTCTTGAAAAATAATTTCGCCATATGGAGTCCACTTAGCTCCACACTTTTCCACCAAACTCACACAATTTTCCGATGTTGTTATTAAATTATCAATGGACGTGCTTGAGCTACATGCATATTCGGTGTATAAAGGTGGAAAACGAAGAAAGGCAAGTTCGTATTCGTCTTTGCTGATGTTCTTGGAAACTAATTTCTCTTTAACGTACGAAACACATTTGAACCATTCTTCCATTTCGATGTAGGAGTCCGCTTGTAAAACAATATTAATGTCATCTTTGGAACCACTAATTTGAAGCTCAAAACAAAATTTCCGGTCTTCCTTGTGATTGTACTTTAGTTTTGTAAGTAAAACACCAAATTTGTCTGTTTCTTGAACAAAATTCTTGCCAGGAGCCAAGGCTAGCATCCCAAAAACAGAATTCTTAATGAAACACCACCTTCTAACCCACACAGTACGCCCAGGGACCCCGATTGTAGTCTTCATGTATAACCACCCTGATTTTTCATGGAGACTGAAGTTCTGGCCAGATGTCGAAATAGGCTGTGCAGATCTTTGCTTCTTGCCTTGTGCAAGCAAAGTCTCGCTGGACTCGTCGGCAACCTGCTCTTTGACAAGCTTTTTAGCCTCTTCCAACTTTTCTATGACAGTGTGCAAATTGTAATGGTCAATATTTCTGCTGGGTGTGATTTCAGCAATGTACGATTTTTCCACTTGGTCTCTTGCTCTGTAGATATCCTGGATTAGAGACTTGTGTGCAGCAATGGAAGTATGGAACCAGTGTTTGGCTGCTGTAAAATTACTCAACACATCGGTAAAAATCACAACTGTAGATCCCAAGTCATCAGTGAAAACCTCATTTTCAGATTTCAAAGAGCAAAGAAGATCAACTAAATGCTCACTCAATCTATTGTTGGTGCCTGCAATCTGTAGAACCAATTCCAATGAGTACTGCAAGTATTTTTTGCGCACCTCAAACAACTGGAAAGCATCTTCCCTCATGGTTGATGGATCCACGCCGTGGTATTTGGCGGACTGGTATTTGTCTAGAAATGAATCGTATTTTACTTGGTAGTATTCAAAATTCTTTCTCACTTCCTTGTATGGTTTTACAACTTTCTCTAAAAGTAACTGCACCTGAGCACTGTACTCCTCTGGGTTCCCCTTCAATATTGAAAACACTTTTTCCATCACCTGTTTCAAAGTGGTGTGGAAACGGGTCAACACCTCTGGTGTACACTCAGTTCCATCTAGCACACCGGAGTTGAGAAAATTGACTGGTGGTAACAGAATCTCACAAAGCTGGTTTTGAAATTTTTGAAACTCCTCAAATTGGTCTTTAGCTTTGAATTTTTTGGTTTTGATTACTTGCTCTATCCAGTGCTCAATTGTTTCCAATTGTTGGTTGAAGTAATTCACACTTGCACGAAACGACGGAGAGTCCAGGGGAGACTCCTTGAAACCAACGCAGATCAATTTAAGAATGTGAACATGGTCTTTAAGCGGTATGGTTTTTTTAGCTTCAACTGAGTTTTCATGTTTCTCAGGTACTGGATTATTTGACATCTTTCTTAGATTCTTATATGTGGTCTTAATTTTTTCAAATAAGTATGGTGTGTTGAATTTTAAAAGGCTTGGTTCACCTCGTCAAAAAAAAAAAATAAGGCTTCTTGTTTCAGCTTTTCCTGACAAATTTGCTTGCTGCTTTCTATACGTGTTGATGATTGAAGGTGCTCATTATTAATCAAGTATAATGCTTGGAAAACCCTTAGATTATGTTTTTCCGTGTTCGGGTTTATCTGCCCCCAAAAAAAAAAATAAAAAATAAAAAATAAAAAAAATACAAAAAAAAAAAGACATACTTTTTTCGTTCTCTCATTCAAGACTCCGATCAGTAGTAATTAATTCGGTTAATGTGCTGGGGAACTATTGAGACAAGATAGACAATATATACAGTTAATGACACGGCTGGATCAGCAACTAGACTAGCTTCAGCATCCGCAACGGCCCAAATCGTCCACCACCTTCATATAAAACTGCAGGATGTCAATGGCGTTTGGATCTTTCTTACCCGTCAGACTGACGTTCCAGTTGATGATGCTCAAGTGGTCCAAGTTGGGTAAAACACCACGAAACTTACCGTGTTTGCTGCTGGCTATAGTGACCAGTCCGTCATTGGGTTCGTTTGACAAGGTCATAATTGTTTTCCACGAAAAGTAGAACATTCGGCTCCAGTTTGGGTTGTAATACGCTCCGTAAGAAAAGTATTTGACTTTTGGGTCATCTTTGATCTGCTTGTTAAAAATGAGATCTACGTAATCTGTCGTTAGCTGGTAAAAAGCCACCGGCAGCTTTACATTGGGGTTTTCGACACCCATCCTGGACTTCAGATCGTCAAATAAATTGCAGACATAGTCTGCCATCACGCTTCCGTGATGCGGCGTGGAAATTGTAGTCAATGATAAAACCTCGTAATTTTGTTTCTCTTCCGGTGGGATAGCAGATATCAAGTATCTCGCATCAAGACCGCCCATAGAGTGTGCTATCAAATTCACTTTCACTTTGGATTCATTGTCTTTGATTTCCGGAACTGTTTCGGAGCGTTTCATATAAAATATTTTGGCCCTGATAAAATCGTTCAACGCATACGCCCTTTCGTCTATGCTACCAAATGGCGGCACTTTGGCTGTGAAAACAGTCACATTTTGGGCTTCCAGCATTGCCTTCACGCCTATCCAGTAGTCTATTTCGAGAAAAGCCTTGTAATTCGGATCGTCATCGTCGTCATATATATTGTGCATCAATTGTTGATCATCTTTTGTGATGCTTATGAAATTTCTAAAAAATTTTGTTATCTGGTACACTGACGGCAAAAGAATCAGTCTTGAAAATCCTGAAAGTCCATGACAAAGCACAACTGGGTTCTTTGGTGCATGAAACTCTTCTATAGGGTCTATTTTTTTGATAATGTAGTCGATATTATCAGACTTGTTTTTCGAAGGAACAAAATTGCCGGTATTGTTCGATAAAGTGGAGTTTGTGCTTGTGTTGTAAAATACAGTTCCCGAGCCAAAGGCTGCTCCCAAACCTAGTAGCGTTGACTTTTTCTTCAAAAGCCCAAACATATTGGTTTACGAGATGTTTTCACTGCAGTTTTTGGTAATTCGATTAAAAGACACTTTCACTTTCTCAGTGCCTGTAGGCCATTTGCTGGGCCCCTACTCTACAAGCAGATCATTTTTTACTTTTTTTCTCAAGTGTAGCAAATCGCGTTTCTTATATGTGTGGCCTGAAAAATTCCCAAAAAAAACAAAAGACAAAAAACAAAAGACAAAAAACGATAGAAGACAAGCAAAGAACGGTTACTTGCCGCGTTAATAATAGGGGCAAGCAGTTTTTAAACAATTAACCGTTTAAATAAAAAATAAAAAAAAAAACGCTGCAGGACATAGTGTCTATGTAAATAAATATACCAGTTAGGTGACTATTTAGGCCCACTTACAATGTTCATCATCAGGCTTTTCAAACCACCGATGTTATTCAAAACACTTACTCCAAACTGTCTTGCTGTGGTGACAATTGGGTTGGAAGACCCGTACAGCTTGTGCAACTTATCAGTGATTCCTAAAAGCATCATGTTTGTACCGTATCTCTCTTTCCAGTACTCGTTCAAAACAAAATCAGTCTGTCCCAAGTCCAACCCGCGCGAGCTGGCCTGTTCCAAAGCTTTCACCAAACTCATCGAGTCACCCAACCCCATATTTAGACCCTGGCCAGCCAGCGGGTGGGTGGCATGTGCTGCATCACCCACCAAGGCCACACGTGGAGCCACATAGGTGTTGCAGTGAAACATTTTCATTGGAAATCTTGCTCTTGACTTGTCTTGGATGTCGACAACCGTTGGTGGATAATTTTCTTCTAAAAAGTACATATCGTTTTTCCCATAGAATTTGGTGATGTGTTCGGACTTGTCTTCCATTCTGTAGTTGATATCTTCAATCATCTCGCTATAAATGGGGTCATTTTCGTTACTCAAATCATTCACCTGTCTCAGCTTGTTGTAGTAGTATTGCATATCTCCGTCTTCCAAAAGAAATGCTGCGTTTACCAATTTTGCAAACACAGGAGCTGGCACTTTTGTTAACAACTGTGACAATTCCGGAGTTGTGCTCCACACCAATGTTGCATTGTCATTAGGCAAAGGTAGATGGGCAATAGGTCCAGTTGGCAAAAATCTTTGCCACCCTCTGATTTGGCTGAAAGGTGGACATTCCAGCTTCATTGTTGCAACAACCCCCCACTTGTTGTAAAACCAGCCCAAAGAATCAATATTAGCAAATTTTCTAACGGGTGAATTGAAACCATCGCAACCGATCAATAATCTTGTTTTAAAAATCTGTCCGTTGTCCAATTCGACTTCAGGCCAGGCATCGCTGCACAAATTGGTTTCTGCATTGTCCTCTACCGTTGGAGATTTAATGTCCAAGACTTTGCAGTTATCAATAATTTGGATTTTTTCATTAGGGTCTATAAATTTTTCGTTCAGTTCCAGTATTTTTTGATGCGCACTACTTTGCAAATTCAGCAGTTCCACCATGTACCCCATTGAGTCTCTATCCATAGTCAATGTGTTGAAATCACTTAACCCGTCGCTAATACAAATCCCATCAAAGGGCTGGATTCTGTTAAACATTAGTGGCAAGTTCAAATCTGCCGTTAGAAAATCCATATTCCTTGGAGTAATACTTACCACTCTGTTAGTAAAGGGAAATTGTTCATCACTTGAAGCCTTTTCATAAAAAGTCGGTAAGGACGACGAAATGGGTGTGGCATCTACCAGTGTGGTTTTGTAATGTTTCAAAAGCGGAGAAGACTTGATGGCGCTTGCCAACGTCAACCCTGCTGGGCCCCCACCAACAATTAAAATATCGGTTAATATCTTGTCCTGCACTTGTTTGACTTCTGTTGAGTACAATTTTCTATGCTGCTTTGCAACACGCAAAGAAGCCTGTCTGAAAGAAAGTGCTGTGCTGAATCTGGAAAACATTTTGCTGGCACTGTACAACTCTTTGTTCTTGTGGTTTCTGGCTGAGTGTCTTAAGCAATCCCTAGTCAGAGAGTGGGGAAAAAACAATCCTGTCAAGAATTAACGCACAATACGTAACAACCATTAATTGCAAAATCGCAGTAGCACCTTCATCTTTTTTCATTTTATCATAAAGGAAAAGAAAGACTCGTTGTCGTTTAAACTGGGAAATGTTCCTCTTCTTCTTCTACTTCCTCACGTGGTTTAAAATACAAAGTATTACTATACACGTCGGGTAACACAAAATAACGTCTGACGTTATTTTGTTGGTTTGTTTGTTTTTTCCTCTCTTCAATTTTAAATTTCTTTTTCAAATTGAGCTAACAAAAAAATGTTATTCCATGGTTTAAACCACAAAGACATAAGGTGGAAAGAAAGGAAAAAGAAAAAAAATTTTCACGATTCGATTTCGAACAATGCTAATAAGAAAGCTTATAATTGCAAATTCTCAACACTCTTTTTAAACATCTTTAAATGGTTTGACACTTTGTTTTTTTATTATCTCTTTTTTTGTATATGCTACGTGCTTCAAGTGTTTACACTAGAGAAGAAGAACCTACATCCCCAACCTTCAAGAAAAGAAAAAAGAAAAAAAAAAAAAAATAATGTCTAGCAGAGCTTGTTATGTTTGTGGTAAACTAGGTCACTTGGCTGATGCCTGTGACAGTGAAAGATTGTGTTACAACTGTAACCAACCAGGTCACGTCCAAACCGACTGCACCCAACCAAAAACCGTCCAACACAAACAGTGTTACAGCTGTGGTGAAGAAGGCCACATCAAATCCGAATGTTCTGTTCAAAAATGTTACAACTGCCAAGAAATCGGTCACATTTCCAGAGATTGCCCAACTGCCTCTTCTGAATCCAACCAAAGATTCAGCAGAGGTTCCAAACCTTTCAACAGCAGAGGGGTTTCCTGCTACAAATGTGGTGGTCCAAACCACATGGCCAAAGACTGTTTGAACTCCGACAGCAAATGTTATTCCTGTGGTGGTTCCGGTCACATTTCCAGAGAATGTCCATCCGGTGCCAGCACCAAAAGTTGTTACAACTGTCAACAAACTGGTCACATTTCCAGAGACTGTCCAACCAGAGAATGATTTGAATAATAATTGAATTGCATGCATAAGTTGTTGTTTTTTTTTTTAATATTTTCATTTCTGTAAACTAGCTTTTCGTTTCCAATTTTAGTTTAAAATTTTATTCAATAATATCATTTTTTTTCTCTCCACCGACGCAGTGTCATTGTTGGCACTGAAGAGCATTGTTTGTCATCCTGTTGGCTGCTTATCCTCAGTTTCATTAGAAACAGGAATCTATTACTTTTTCATAGGTGTTAAAACATTTACATGAATTAATTTTTTTTTTTCAATATTTTTGTTTACAAAAGGGCATGAGCACATGTGTACACATATATATATATATATATATCTTTATAAATAATGGGAATTTTATTAATACATATAAAGCTTTTATTCTTTCAAAGTTGTTTTGCTCTTAATTTTGACTTCCATATATATGCTCTATTAGGTTTAGCTCACAAGGGTTATGAATTTCACGAGCAAAGGGTTATTGGGTCAGTTATTGTTTTTTTTTTTTTTTTTTTTCTTTGTGATTTACAAAAGTTCAATGATTAGAAAGAAGAAATCGGCGCGCAAGCTACAAAAGAATTTGACATCTTAGAAACTAATCTAGCAAATAACATTACATATCTAAACATGACTTTAACGTCGCTTACTTCAATGCATCGATGATTTTCAAAGTTTTCACGCAGTCTGTAAGAGAATGTATCCTGACGATGTCGCAATCGCTGTCTAAAGCAAGTTTGGATACTAGTGCCATAGTTTCAACGTCTCTGTTGGCAGCAACAAGCTCATTGGTGATGGCTCCAAGAAATCTCTTTCTTGAAGGTCCTAGAAGAATTGGGTAGTTTGGAAACTTTTGTTTGAACAAGTGTAAGTTTTGCAACACTTGGATATTTTGTGTTCCAACTTTGGCGAACCCCAAACCCGGGTCAAGAATAATTTGCCATCTTTTGACTCCAAATTTCAAACACTCTTTCAAACGATTGTCAAGCTCCGAAGCAATGATCTCAATCATGCCTTTTGGACACTCACCATTCTTATCCTCAGAGTAAATGTTCAACTTACTCATCGTGTTTATGTCGCCCCTTATATGACTCAAAACGTACCCCACTTGTGGATGATCCTTGACAACTTTCCACAACGAGTCCTCACCAGATGAGCTTTTGCCCAAGGTGTCTCCGCCAATGTCGTTAATGATATCAATGTAGTTGATCATTTTCCTGGCGACTTGTGGTCTATAAGTATCCAAGGAAACTACGATCTTCGATCTTAGCTCGGTGTCTTTGTTCAACAGCTCCAAAAGAGGAGCAACCCTCAAAAGTTCTTCCTCTCCACTTGGTTGCACGCTATTGGGTCTTGTTGAGCATCCTCCAATGTCAACAATGATCTTCTCCATTTCTGGATATATGTTCAAAGCTTTTTCAACTTGTCCAGAAATTTCACAAATTTTTTCATCGTAGTTTATCAAATCTTGGTTTCCATCGCTAAAAGAGTCTGGCGTCACATTCACCACATACATTGGACACATAGGGAAACTGTGCTTTTGTTTTGTTATTGTCACATCTGATTTCGAACTGCTGCAAGCTGGCAAGTTAAATTTGATACTACTGTTGTTTTTCAACGGTAAAATCTTGTGCAGTCCAAGTCCAAATGGCGACTCCTTCAATTGTTCCAAATGGTCTAATAATGGTTCAGTACTAATAGGGTGTTTCATGTTGGATGGAATCACCTCACACAAAGGTGCCATCACAAACCCTCTTTCAAGCATTCTAGGATGTGGGATGATCAGGTCAGGCGTGTTAAGTACAACGTTTTCATTCTTATTGTCCAAGTACATTACAATGTCCAAATCAATGGTTCTTGGGCCATTATCAAATTTTTTCACCCTCTGTAAAATCTCGTATTCAATTTTCTTGCAGAGTTTCAACAATTCGTGAGGTGGTAGATTGGTTTGCAGTTTTATAATCCCGTTATAAAACAAATCCTGGTCTTCAAAATACATGGGCTCGCTCTCAAACATTGAAGAACAATCCAACAAAACATTTCCATCCACATTGGCCAATTCTTCAAGACCAACAACAATATTTTCTAATTTATAACTCATGTTTGAGCCAAAAGCCACGTAAGCGATGGAATCGTTGTAGTTTTCTCGCTTTACTACTGAAACTGGAAGGTTGAAAGTGGCGTTGTTAGCAGTTTCGTAGTTGGAGTGTGCTTGTAACGTTTCTTCCTCTTTCAATTGCGCCACCACAGGCGACATACCACTGAAATCTTTCGCGTTTCTTACACAGCTGACCCCAACGCCGTCTGTATCAGTTATAGCATTAAGCTTGATAACTTTAACGGTTACCGTGTCCAGCTTGTGTTTTTGTATAAGCAATTGACTCGTTCTTTCTACCAAGGATTCAACAGTTTTAAAATTGGTTTGTTCGATGTATGACCACACGTCTTTGATGATCAAACGGTAGTCGATACTTTGAGATTCAATAGTATTCAACGGAACAGCAATATCCAAAGTTACGTATTGTTTCTGTAACCTTTCAAAAGTGAAAACACCGATCAACGTTAGCACTTCAATGTTGCGTAGCAAAAGCAATCTCTCCTCACTATCTCTGTCTTTGCTAATTTCAACACTGATATTTTTACACCTGATGTCACCCTGCAACAAGTCACAAGTCAATGCCATTGATTCGATGCCTTGGTATTGTGTAAGTAAATGCTGGCTCAAAAAAGACCCCATTTCAATCAAACTCTCAAAATTTTTAGAGCTCAACTTTTGACCAATGTCTCTGGAAATTACAGCGTAGTTCAAAGAGTAGTTCAAGTCGTCATTCTCGCTTGCTTTGGAAAAGTCGGTGTCCATCTTCAAGGTTACATTAACGTCCTGGGGCTGCACAACGTTCCAGCTGTTCAACCCAACAACAACTTTTGGAACACGCAAATTCTGAACATAAACCCGATCTCTCCAAGTGCTTTTTTGTCGAATTGGTAACTGAAGACCAGTTTTCAGTAGGCTAGTTTTGGGCATAAATAATTTGGAGATCTTGGTAAACAGCACTTTGACAATCAATTGTATCACAGCTTTTGTAACGATTTATCTCTTGCAAGGTTTTTTGTGTGTTTTTTGCAACGTTGTTTCAAGACAGAAATTGGTGGTACTCATTAAAAAAATAGTCTGAAAGAGAGCAGCTTTGGCACAATGAAGCATTGAATTATCGATGGCTTTGCATTTTAATCTTCCGGAATCATCATTTCCGTATCAGAAATTTATTTTGTTTTTTTTTTTTTTTTTTTCATGTCGTTTCGGCAAAAACATAGCCATAGTATAAACTGTGTAACTTTTCACGTCCTCTATAAGTGTGTAACTTGATAACTAAAGTGCACAAAACTCCAAATAAAGCTAAAATAACAAGACACATTATCTCAAGATACGAGACACATCGTCTCAAGATACAAGACACCAGTTGTAGATAATTCGCTAGTTCAGTTGCCGAATTACAAATAGCTCTGTGTCTATTTTCTATAAAAAGTGGATTGGTACTTCTCATCCAGGTTAGATTCCTTGATTTTTTCCAGCTCAATGTCGAGCTCCCAAGGATGAAAAGGGTCGTCATCAGACACAAAATTCCCGTACTCCACGGTGTCGTTCATGACCTCAAATGCTTTTTTCAACGAGCGCAGGCGCATCTGATCCTTTAACAAACGAGTCAGTACGTCACAGCTCAGGATGTACCGTGCAAAATCTTCATACCCCCACCATTTAATGACAGGATTTCCGTATCTTTCCATAATTTCTTTTTGGTAGCGGTCGATGATCCATTCTCCTACTTGAAACTGTCTTTTCAGTCCATATGCCCCTGCTGAAAGCTTCTCTGGCTCACTCATCAACTTGGCTTTGATGTCACCATCAGTAACTGCCGGTCTTGACGAGTTCATATGCATTTCCTTTGCGGTCGCGTAGTAAAAAGTGGTTGTTTTTGCTTTGAGAAGATCAGGTATTTCTTTCAAATACGGCTCAATTTGATCTTTCAACTCGAGAAAGTAGGGTGGGACCGGCAAGGTGGGGTATTTGGTTGTGTATTTGGTCCTCACTTCGAGTTTTTTGTTCAAAAGCATCATTTTGTCATCATATGTGTTCAATTTGACATAATCTTTTTTCAAGGAATCCGGATCTATCTGAGCTGCATTGACCAAATCGTCATCCATATCTTTTTTGTAATGCTCTAAATCAGTATACTTGGCATCCCAAACAGGCATGTCCTCCATGCCATAAAAAGTGAACGAGTTGTTGCGTCTCGTGCTTGAACCAATGTCAATGTCAATATCAATATCATTACTATCATTCTTGTTCTCATGATCTTCACCAGCATCATCTTGTTCAAAGCCTTCACTGCCACTGGTACTCGAGTTCTCACTAGAAGTCTCTTTATAATCTATTCTTTTAGTCGAATTTCTTATGCTATAGCGTTTAAACTCAGGCTCGTTTTGATATTTGTGTCTTTTTACCAAACTCGTTTTAGCAAGCTCTAAGTCATTTTCGATATCTGAACTACTAGCGCTCTCAATTCCTTGAGTGTCGTTATCCTCAAAATTTCCATCTTTCTTTTCATCGTCGCCGTCATAGTTGTTGTCATCACTGCAGCTACTCAAGGCACTGGCATCGTGGCGTTTTTTGGATTCGTGTTTTGAAAGTTTGCGTTTCTTTGGCGTTGTTTGTGCTGCCAAATTATTCCTTAATTTACTGCGAAGCGAGGATATTGGAGTTTTCATTGCTGACAAGCCGCTATCACTAAGTGTGGTCAACACGTTTTTTGTATACAGTTTCCTCTGCCCATTTTGTTTGGAAGGTGTGTCCCTGTCAAAGCTTGTGTCTGCTGCAGATCTTCCCATCACAAATATTATTGCTTTATATGTTGATTTTTTGATGCAATACTTCACTTTTGAGCTTCCTTTAAAGCAATTAGTTTCCTTGATAACAGCAACCGAGTAAAAATGTCAACCAAACTTTTATACACTACGCAGCTTGAAGAGCCGGTTATATTTTTGGTGGAGGCAATACCTAAAGTTTGCTGCTTCAAAGGGAAATGTTGTTTGCTTTAATGAAACTGGAAATAATTTCTTCAGATGTCCTCTTTCGCCTGGTTGATCATTCCGATTTGTGTTAACAATAAAAAAAAAAAAAAAAAAAAAAAAAAAAAAAAAAAAAATGAAAATCAAGCGAAACCAAAAACGTTCATCCTTGTTTCTGCAAATATTGAAGCAAAGTTTTCTAAGACAATCAACAGGTAAGTAACCCAAGTGCCTATATACCTGAAACCCCAATCCACACTAGGTGAAGCATCAAAGAAGTATGGTACAAGAGCGGAAAACATATTCAAAGCTTCCTTCAACCGCTAGAAAGAGCTACGGGTCAAGATTTAACTCAAACGCTGAACCTGTTGCTTCTTCACGAGAGAACAAAAACAGATTTGCTAGAGAAACAAAGAAAAATGGGCCCAATATCTATTTAGGTTCCAGTACCTCTGCCTCCAACATTCCAAGTAATGAACAGGCAAGAAACCGAGAATCAAGCAATTCTGCTGCTTTGTCAAGAAACTCTGACAGAGAGGCGGAAGCAAGGAGAAATCGCTCGAACTTGTCTTCTTCTTCTTCTTCTTCTTCTTCTTCTTACAGACCTTCAACTTCAACAAATGCACCTGCGCAAGCCGCTCCAGTGAGTCATTTGTCGGAACGGAAAACATCATTAACCCAAAGAAGCACAACTGGTTTGCGTTCACTTCCTACGGAACCAAGCGCATTGCGAAAAAGAAATGAAAGGGCGTCACTTCTTGAATACACGAAGCTTTCAAAAAACAGAGGTGAGAAAGATAATATCGCCAATCCCAACCTCAGAACGAAGAGAGAAAAGACATGTCATGTTTATTCACACAGATTAGTGACCCATTGCTTAGTGAAAGGTGGCGAGCGTCGTAGGTCAAAATGGGGGAGAAACTCCAGACAAGTGGAACCGCCTTCTGGTTTACCATATGTGCTTGACCTCGATGCAGGTAGTCAATTCTTGGCATACATCAGCGACGATCGAAAATTACTAATAGGTGAGCTAACAAACTCAATGGAGTCATTGAGCAGGATAGACAAAAGGGGGACCTCTTTGATAAAATACGGAACAACACGGACACGAGGGTTTTCGTGGTCAAGACGCTATCCAGGTGTTTTTGGAATTATCACAACAGAGCAAGCCTTCGGTAACCCAGAAAAGCATTTCATTAAGCTATTTGAAAAAACCACTCATACTGGTTTGCAACAAATAAAGTCAGTAGAGGTTGAACAACCGCTGATAGATTGCGTTTTTTCTCCGGACAACAGATATTTGGCCGTTTTGTTAGAAGACAACAAATTAACGCTATACTCCTCTGATTTGGAAATTCTACATCAAACCATTGACGTTCATGGCAATTGTACTTCCATAAATTGGCACCCTTCGGCAAAATTGTTGCATCTTGGTACCGATGCTGGAGAATGTTTAATCTATTCCGAAGAATCGCCTGAAAGTTGGATTTTGAAAACCAAAATGGATATCAGCCACTGTGCGGTAACGAATATTGTTTGTGATACAAGAGGTCAATTGGTTCTTTTTGCTTCATCAGACGGCAACCTTCAAGTTTTTTCGCTGGAGGACTACACAAAAATCAACAGTTTTGAAAGCGAAAAGGGGTATGCAATTTTAAACATAGACTTGAGTAGCGACGGTCATGTCGTGTACATCTCTTATGTTGACGAGGACACGAAAGAGGTGTACGTTTGTTTTTACCATTGGCCAACTAACACAAAGATTCATGAAGAGGCCAATTTTTCGTTTGCCAAGGCAACTAATCAAAAAGTTGGCTTTTTGTCTGTATCTCAAGGTGCCATATATTCTCATCTTCTTCCACCACTAAAAAATTGAGAGAACTGTACAAGTTAACAACAAACTAGTGCACAGACCGTTATTCTAAAAAAATTTATATACAAGAATTACATAATAAATCAGTTCAACAGGTGGCTCATTTGTGTATAGTATGTTTCAGACACTTTGTCTTTAAACTCTTTCTTAGTAACCCAAGCAAACTCCAAGTCTGTTGGCGCAAATTTGCCAGCCAAGATATGCGATTTGATATAAAAAGTGTTTGTCTGACCATCCTGCAAAACTTTGCAGGGAGTGTTGGAAACTGTCCATGTATGAATGTGAGGCCCACCAATTTCTTTCAAACCAGCTTCTGCCCTGTTGTGTAGCAAAGAGCCGTTGGCCATGTCAAAGGTAGGAAATTCCCAGTTTTCTTTGGTATTTTCTTTGACAAGCAAGTATAAATGCTCTTCCAATGCTCTTTCAAGGCTTTGCATATCTTTTTTCTGGTCAGCTTCAGTGACTCTGCTATTTGGAACAATTTTTTTCAGCATCGCGGATTCACCACCTTCTTCGCCAGAAGATGTCTCCACAACGTCTTCTGGAAGAACTATCACTTGTTTCTCACTTCTTTCTCTACCATGTTTCAAATCTGGCACCCCTCTTGGATAAAAAACGTCTGGAACTTTAAAAATTGGTTTTTTCTGTAGTTTGGTATAAGCTTTTTCAGCCAACGTCCCTTTCTTGAAATAGTACCAATGAGGAAATGTCCAAGTCAATCGTTTTTCCAACTCGCTTTGGTACTCATAGTAGATGGATTCCAACTTAGTTGGGGTCTTGGAGACGATTGGAGTACGCGAAATAATTAATCCTGTTTTGATGACATTCGATGGAGAAGCTGTGGCAGCAGTACTCAATGCTCTTCTTGCAGACATTCTGAATGTATTATAACTTGGAAAAAAATGCTCAAGTAAACAGGAGGCGGCTTGTCTTGAGTCTGCTGTCTTTAGCACTATTATATGTTATGGCAATAAATATACTTTACCACAGCATGGAAGTTTTTCATCTCTTCGATCGACTTTTACTTTGTGCTTGGTCAAGTGAAAAAAAAAAAAAAACTGAGTTTGAAAAAAAAAAAAAAAAAAAAAAAGTTTACCATTATGATTATCATCTTGGACGGCTGTATGGGGCCAACGTGACATAAATTTTGAATAATGCTGCTTGCAATTTAGTGAAAATTTACTTCATTAAAACTTGAGATAACCGTTTTTGACAATATATATATATATATTTACATTCTTATACCAGTATATAGTTTATTAAACATTAACTAAGGGAAAGCTAGTCGCAAAGCACCTTACCAGTTGACTAACGTGGTTGTTGATGTTGGTTCAAGTAACTCATCAGAGAAGAAACTTGAGCATTTGGATCCATAAACTTTTGTGGCTGTTGTTGCTGCTGCTGTTGAGGTGACTGTTGCTGGTTGTATCCATATTGTGGAGGTGGGTACATTGGCATTTGCCCAGGCATCTGCCCAGGCATTTGGCCCATCATTGGATTAGCCATTTGTCCAGGCATTTGTCCATGCATTTGTCCAGGCATTTGTCCAGGAATCTGACCAGGAATCTGACCATGCATCTGCCCAGGAAACATTTGAGGAGGCAGCTGCTGCTGAGCTCCACCGTAATAACCTTGTTGCTGGCGTTGATTATAGTTATTGTTATTAAAGTTGTTGTTGTTGTTGTTGTTGTGGTTGTTGTTGTTGTTGTTGTTGTTATAGTTATTGTTGTTTCTACGGTTGTTATTTCTATTTCCGTATCTATCACCATTCAATTTGTGATCAATAGCCTTTGATGAAATCCCTTCACCAACAACAATATCTGGCTCTTCGAAAACCATTTGTCCTTGTAAAGGAAGACCATTGGTACCACCCCACTCACATGTCAATGTCCATTTCTTGTCTGCGTCAGTCAATTTTTCCAATGGAACTAGTCCAACACCTGTTTCGTAATCAAACATAGATCTTGGACCAAACCCAACAGCCCATCTGATTCTCAATGGCGACGTTGTGGATCTGTTGAAATTTGTGATGATGTTTACAGCTTCGGCTCTGGAGTATACTTTAACAAAAGCATGTTTTCTGCCGTGATTCAAAATCACTGATTGCACCTCCCCAAACGGTCTGATGATGTTTGCAATATCGTGCTGGGAGTATTGTTGGGTAACAGCACCAACAAACAAAGTTCTACTCAAGATCCTGATACAATCAGGAGGAATCGAAGGATCTGTGCTGACCGGTTTAGGTCTAAAGTGAGGGTTCGTAGGTACGTTTTTTTCATCTGGGTATAAGTGATGGTTGTTGCCGTTCAGATTCCCTTGATCTCCTCCGCGACGGCTGTTGTTGTTGTTGTCATTGTTGTTATTGTTGTTGTTGTTGTTATTGTTGTTGAAACCATTGTTTCTTTGGTTGACCATATCGTTGTTACCTGATCTGGAATCCCTTGAAGTATACATTCTTCTTTGATCGTTTAAAGGCTTGCTAATACCTGATCTGCCTGGTTTATTGGCATTAGTATTATTGAAGTTTTTGTAGTTGCTAAAACCAGGTAATTGGGAAATTGTGATTTTGTTCAGTTGCAAAAAAGACAAAAGCTCTTTTAAAGCATCAGTTTGTTTTTCAGGAATTGATGAAGTCAAGTCAGCAAAATTGATTTCAGAAGCGAAAGAAGATGGCTCGACTTTCAAATGTTCCGGAACACTTTCAAACAAAGGATCTTCATCATTTCCGGTACCATTGTCGTTATCGTTGTTGTAAGAATTTTTGTTGTTAATTGATGAAGAACCTGATGTAGATGCAGATGCAGAAGAAGATGAAGAAGAAATGTTGGTTGAAGGTCTTGGTAGATCAAGACTAGACGCCAAGTATTTACCTCTTACAGCGTTCAAATGTTGCTTAATAAACAATCCAGCTCTATCCCAAATATTGATTAAATCTCTGATTTTGTCCTTGTGGTCATCAGAGACTTCTGAGATTGCAGATCCTAGCAAGTCCTCAATGTGGGCATTCAATGTTTTCAAACTGTGTTGGACAGTTCCTACAATGTCGTTGTCAGTGATATCTCTTTTACTGTTTTTACATTCTTCTAAGAAGGCTCTACCAATGGAGTCGATGATGTACAAAGACCCCAATTTGTGGCTAGGTTCACAAGTTTTACTATAGTCAACAATTAAATTCATGACTTCGTCTTCTTGCACAACATTATCAAGAGCAAATGTTGTAAGTTTTTTGATTCTACTGCCGGAAATACCAGACTTCAAGCCTTTAATAGCTTCCAAGTTGTCAATGAAATCTTGAATGTCAGACATGATTGTATGATATTATGTTTTGTTTTGTTTTGTATTTTTTTTTGGATTTTTTTTGTATTTTTTGCTATTTTTTATTCTGTTTTTGAATGGTGTTTTAATAATAGTGGTGTTGATGTCGTTTCTTTTCCTAAATCAAAACCAATTATTTATTTTTTTTCGTCTTTAATATTGTTTTGTGTAAGTCTTCTAATATATGAGTAACTGAATTATCTTACAATTGTAGAATCGAAAAAAAAAAAAAAAATAAATAATGAACGAAAAATAAAATATTTTAAAGCAAAGCGTCTACACTGAATATTTCAAACAAAAAATTGAGCGTTTATTCGATTTTGTTTTTTTTTTTTCTTCAATCTGTTTTTGGCGATTATATTTCCTTTTACACTAAAAGGTAAGCTTAAAAAGTATACTGTACTATTAAGCGATCAAAAACAACAGAAAAAAATAATAAGGTTGACCAAATAATAAAAATATAATGTTTTAAGTTATTATTGAGCGTTAACTAATCTAACAACAATGATTTAAAACAAAGATACTTAGTTATGCAAAAAAAAAAAAATTTTGCAAATGTTAATTTTCTTGTTTGGTTTTTTTTTGGGTTTTTCACTTCAGCTTTAGATTTGAGAAAGATTTACGATAGGATGAATCACTTTGATTATAAAGAAACCACAGGTCTCATGTGTAGGGAATGTATAAAGTTCATAAAGATTTTTGGGCAAGACTACTATTCATTTATATACTACAAACTATAAAACATCAAATTTTATCTTGCATTGGTTAAATCAACAATCAACACTCTCAACACTCAAAAACACTCAAAAACAAGAAACCCTTTCATGATATTCAACAATTTTTTTGCATTTCTTTTTTTTTGCCTTTCTTCCCCGTATACAAAACTCAACGTGGCCAATCTATTTAGAGTTGGAAAAAAAAAAAAAAAAAAAAAAAATTTGATAGTATTGGTAGCACCTTTACACCACTCAGTAGAGTCAGTTTGTTCAGTTCACAATGCGTACCCCTTCAAATTGCAGAGTAATACACCCACACACCTGAGATGCTTAATTTACAGGTCACCTGGCAGTGTGTTTGTGACGTTTTCTGCGACGCATGGTTGGTCCAACACAGTAATTCGTCATCATACAAAGGCATGAACCCTTCTTTGTGCAATAAATTAAGCGCTTAAACAATTGCGAATGAATTGATGAAATAGTTGGTTAAATTATGGAATCTTCTTATAAATACTATGGTCAAAACAAGACTCACCAGAAGAAACTACAATTTTTTTGGCATCAAACCACAACTATTAGTTTACTCAACTCAAATAAAAGAAAATAAGCAAAACATCCATAGCAAACTCTTTACCCCTGCTCTAGTCAGCAATGTCCTCAATTGACAAACTATCAATCCAAGGGATCAGATCATTTTCACCTGAAGCCAAACAAGAGATATATTTTGGAACACCGCTTACTTTGATTGTTGGGGCAAATGGGTGTGGGAAGACCACTATTATTGAATGTTTGAAATATTCCACAACGGGGGATATGCCGCCTAATAGTAAAGGTGGTGCATTTGTGTTTGATCCAAAAATGAAAGGTTCAAGAGAAGTTTCTGCACAGGTGCGATTGTTTCTCCGTGCAACAGATCAAAGAAAGTATTCTATCACGAGAAATTTACAAACCATTTTGAAGGGGAAAACACAAAGTTTCAAGACATTGGAAAGTGATATTGGTAGATTGGAAAACGACGGCACAGTAACCACAATGAGTTCTAGAGCACAAAATCTTGACGAAAGAGTCCCCAAATTTTTGGGTGTTTCCAAAGCTATTTTGGAATACGTTATTTTCACACATCAAGAAGACAGTTTATGGCCATTGAGTGAGCCAGCAGTGTTAAAAAAAAGATTTGATGAGATTTTCCAAGTATTCAAATTTTCTAAAAGTGTTGACTTATTGAAAAGTTTTAAAAAAGAGTCTGTGGCTGATTGCAAAATATTACAAGAAACTGTAAACTACTTGAAAACAGATAGAAACAGAAGTCAATCGACAAAATTGAAAATATCACAAATACAAAAAAAAATTAACCAATATGAAGAATCTGTAACAAGTTTGAAAGTGGAACTAGACGATATCATTGCTCAACAAGACAAATTGTTCAAATCTAATCAAGAGTATCAACAAGTTTTATCAAAATTGGAAACTTTGGAAAACAAGAAAAATTTGATGATATCACAAATGACTACTTTAAAACAAAATTTAACAAACACTATTGAAAACAAATCGATTCAAAAATTACAAGATGATTTACAAAATTTCGAAGCAATATTGTTATCAAAAGAACAAGAGATTGAAGATTACAAAAAAAACCATTTGGAACCAAAATTGCAAGAGCTTGAAATGAATAGAAAATTATACAATGAATTGATTGGGAAACAAGGAGAATACAATCAAATGATTAAAGAATATGAATTGAATAAAGAAAAGTTGCAAGAGATGGAAATCATGTTTAAAGCTGACTTTCACTTGGAGCCGAACACGGAGATCATCAGTTCCCATTTAAAACGTTTGAAAACCAGTTACCAAGTTTTCAAAAACACAAACGAATCTGAATTATCCTTTCTTCAAGAAAAGGCAAACGAGTTGGGCACCCAATCTAAAGTTGAAATGGGTAATTTGAACTTTATCAATAATGACATTTTTAGAACAACTAACGCTTTAAAAGTTTTGGAAAAAGATTTACAAAAAATCACGAAAAACCCTTTAAATGATGAGAAAAGGCAAGCAGATATACAAAAGTCTTTTGATGATTTTAAGCAGCAACTAGTTGACTTTGAAGAAAGTGAAACTATAAAAAAAATAAGTCAACAGATTGATAATGAGTTTGAACAAATTTCTCATTTAGAAACTAGCTTGGAAAATATTCAAGGGAAGATCATGGCATCGAAAAAGCAATCTGACCTTTTGATCAATTACAATCTAGTGAAACAAGATTTGCAAAAAGCACAAGGATCTCTTGCTAAAAGTTTATTTGATTTCGTGGACCAGAACAAAAAAATGGACAACGTTTTGGATTTGGCTGATATTGATAAATTTAAACCAACGTTGGAGCATTGCAAAGAGGTAGTTTCCATATATGAAAACTCAATGGACGATGCCGAAATTTTAAGTGCCTCAAGCAACCAAAAGTATAGAGGTCTTGAAAATGAACACGGGAACTCAATTCGTGCTCACAAGGCAAAAGTTGATGAAATTCGAGATACAGAAAATCAACTTGCAAAACTTAAATCGTTTATTGACCCTGTTTTGCCAATCAAAGAGATTAACAAGTATTCTGACCAAGTATCTGAGCTAGAAGAAACTGAAAAAGAACTTTTAGAAGGTATCAAGGCAAGAGAAGTTTTTGGCCAGTTTTTCCAAAAATCGAAAGACATTGCTGAAGTTTCCAAATGCTGTTTTTTATGTGAAAGAACTTTTAAAAATGATGAACAAGGTTTTGACAAATTTATCGCTAGACTAAACTCAAAATTGAAAATCGATGTTGAAGATTTTGTTCAAGAAAAAACGTATGTTGAGCAAAAACTAGCTAATTTGAAAAAACTTGCGCCTTCCATCCAGACATTCAACGAGAAACAGCATTTTTTGGTAATTTTAAAAAAAGATTTAACAAATTTAGAAGGTAACCTTCAAAATTCGGAAAAAGAGTTAGGAAAGAGTAAAACAGAATATGATCGTGCGGTGTCGTTTTATGATAGATTGAAAAAGTTGAGAACATTTGTTTTGGCCATTGAAAGACTTATAGCCACTGTGGAATCACAAACATTTAAACTGAATGAATTGAACAGAGATGTTGAACTCAAAGAATCTAATACCGAAAATTATGAATCTTTAGATGCCTTAAACACGAAGCAATCAACAATGAACAACGAGCTGAAACAAATGCGCAAGAACCTTTACGAGTTGCAGACGACGAAAGAAAACCAGACTAGAACTTATAACAAGTTGCAGCAGTACGTCAAAGATCAAGGGTTTACTCTTGCGGAAATTGAAACAATGAATTTAGAGAAAAACAAGATCTCTAACGACATTGCTGAACAAAAGAAAACTTTAGAAAACTTTGCAGTTAGTAAAAAGATGAATGAAGAAACTGTTTCACGACTACAAAAAAGTATCCAAACTACAAATCAAGCGTTGGTTGAACTTAAAGATAAATATCAAACGGAAGGTGATACGTTGCAAAAAAATCTTGACGAATTTACTCGCATATCTGATTTATTTCAGAACCTAAATGATCAAACCAAAACTTTTGAGCAAAATCATCAAAAAAAATCTATTGAAGTTAGCAAACAAGTTGAAACGGCAGATTTATCAATAAAACAGTTGGACAGTGAAATCGTAAGCATTAATCAACACATCAACGCTGAACTTGCCAAGGTGAATGATTCAAAAACTACAAAAAACAACATTAGATTCAACATTGAGTATCAGGAATTGAACATCTCCTTAGCAAAAGTTACAAAGGAGATTAGTGAGATGGATGTACAAAATGCCCAAGTAAGGAGAAGCGAGTATGAAAAACAGGCTTTAGAATTAAAGCACATGTACGAACAAGTGAGCAGCGAAAATGCTAGTAAAGTTGGTGAGATCAAGCAATTGAGAAATCAAATTGCTGAAATGACGCATCTTTTGAACACAGAGTATAAAGGAATTGATCAAAAATATATGGAGAGTTTAGCCTCTTTGCAAAGTAAAACGTTAAAAAACGCAGACTTGGACGAGTACTCCAAGCTTATAGAAATGTCCATTATCAAGTATCACGCCACGAAAATGAAGGAAATCAACAGAGTTTTGGACGAGTTGTGGAGATCAACTTATGTTGGATCTGATATAACAACTATTATGATCAAAACCGAGCAGGTCACAAGTGCCAGGGGAAGATCCTACAACTACAAAGTTGTGATGTTCAAAGATGGTTACGAGCTGGATATGAGAGGAAGATGCTCTGCTGGTCAGAAAGTGTTGGCTTCGATTTTGATCAGACTAGCCTTATCTGAATCATTTGGGTCAGACTGTGGGGTCATTGCACTAGACGAGCCTACAACAAACCTTGATGAAGACAACATTGCTAGTTTGGCCCAAGGGTTGCACAACATTATTCAGGCAAGACAGCACCAGCGGAATTTCCAAATAATCATTATCACGCATGACGAAAAGTTTTTGCGCTACATGAAAGCCAGCGACTTTGCTGACGGCTATTTCAAAGTTGATAGAGACTCCCTGTCGACTTCCACTATATCGTGGATAGACATCAAGAACATTTACGAATAATCTTGCAACACCAGTAGGTACAAAAAAGTATATGGTTTATATATCAACTCATCATCGCATTGTACTTTTGTTGGTTTTTTATAATATCCAAAATAATTTCGTATTTTTTATTCATTAAATTGAAAATTTGTTTCCTGGCATGCGTTTCCAAGTAACTCGGAATCAACTGAGGTTTTTGAAAATCGTTACTTCTATCCACGTCTATAACCTTTGACCCGTATTTTGCTGCCAGGTATGCTCCTTTAGGACCAATGTATTCAGTTGACTCGATATCTTTTGCGATATAAATAGATATCTCGGGGAAAGAGATTTGAAGCAATGTTAAAAGTCTTGTGTTCTTTGACTGACTGCCAACAACATATAGCGTTTCAATTTCAGGGAACTTTTCGATGATCATTCTTGTTTGAAACACTAAAAACTCCAATGTTGTTATGTATTTGATTGCCAGACTTTTTAAGGAAGTGTCCAGAGTTTCTCCAATGTACACTCCCTTGAGATCAGGATCAGCAAAGGGTGTTCTGTTTCCCTGTAAGTCTCCATATAAGAAACACTTTTTGCTTTCATATTGAAATAAACTTTTTTCATCGTTTCCATCGTATGCTACAATGTAGTCTTCAAGCAAGCTGATTATGTCAACGACATTGGAATAATTGTTTTTCAAACAGTATGGGTGGTTTTGCAAAACATGTGATAATAGTTGACCCGTTAAAGAGCTTCCGCCTTGGTACACTTTAATACGGTCTTGCTGGTCAAATATATTTGTGAAGGGACCCCAAATTCCATCAATGTGAAACTCCGACTTTGTTGATCCATATAGGTAGCAAGTTGATGTTCCTGCGACCATTGTCATAGAATGATTAAGTTTTGGGGCAGTTGCAAACCAGCCAGCATAACAATCAATAAAAGAACTTACTCTGATATTTTTATGATTGTTGGGCAGTAAAGGTGCAATTGGTCCAATGGAAAAACTTTTCCCCGTTGTTTCCATAATATAATCGTATACATTGGTAGTCCATCCACATAGCTCACCATCGTGCCCAATCCCATTGGCATTGGGTATGTTCTTGAGCATCTCATAACTCCACTCAAACTTTTCACATATTTTCTTCGCAATGTACTTGTGCAAGTCATAAACAACCAATGAATCATTTTCGTTCAAGCCATGTAACAAGTGGCACAATTTCGGGATTCCCATCTCAGAAATAAAACCCTTTCCTCCTAAACATTTTTTTGTGTAAGAAGGTAAAGCGTTTTTGTTTAAGTTTTCGCATTCTAAAGAGCTCGTTCCATCCATCCAAAAGACCACGTTGAGTGGGTATTTGGCTGAGTCTGTGCCAAATATTTTGTGAGGAGTGACATCATCCGCTTCAAAAACGGCCATCGAACAAGTGGCACCAACACCTAGAGCTTTGGTATTATACGCCGAAATGTCTAACTCCTCAAAGCACTCATCCAGCCTTTCCAGAATTTCATTTGTTGACTGAGAATACTGCCAGGACTGGTGATTTGTGTTATCGTTTGTGTAGTATGGGACTGGTCTACATGTTGTTTGCAACAGCATATCGTCATTGTAACAATACAAAGATACCCTAATGCTTGAAGAGCCTAGATCTATGCCGATTCCAACCTCGGTCATAATGATTTGTTGTTATTGTGGTTTGTGGCATCCTCAATGTCTTTGTTCAAAGCTCGGAGCTCAGAATCTTCAAGTCAGATAAACATTTCCAGCCACTAAAATTAATTCTTGTTCGCTGTTTACTTTTTAAACTAGTATTGTGTTACTCAAAGCAATTGATCCAAGTTTGGGAAAGTTCAATAGTTTTGCTCAAAATACTAACAAAAAAAAAATGCAATGTCACATGACTTAGAGGGGGAGGCATTGAAAAGAGCCAATACCGGTTAGTTGGTAGAAAATGTACAAGTTGAAATGCCGTATGATTCACGTAATCTGGCTACTTTACATAGTTTATAATTGTTCCAAAAGGCTAGCCTCCAAATTTACCCATCAGTTTCTTCTTCCTCTTCTGGTCATTTGTGGAAGTTTGAATGGGACTTTCAAAGAAGCAATTTTATAGGTGGCAGCGGCGGATTTTGGAATGTTGAAAGCTTCTGCTTGACCCACAGTAGCACCTTTGACCAAACAGCCTAGCGCTCTAAACAAATTCACCAATCTGCTTGGTTTCATGTTTAGTTCTTGGGCAAGTGGCGAGATTTCAACCATAAAATTGTCCAAATGCAGAATACAACACAAAATGTAGCACAATAGCTTGTCTTCGGATTGGGGGTCAATAGTGAAAGATCTTTCTTTAGATCTACCAAAAACACCAGCTCTCAAAATCGTGAATCTTTCCAAAACACCATCGATCAAAGCTTCAGGAGGAGAGTTCAAATTCTCCATTAACTTTTCTTTATTATTGGATCTTTTGTTTTCGTAAACCCCTAGCAACAAAGATAAATAGTACAATAGTTGCCATTTTTTCATTGGAGTTGCATCGCTGAAATGGGCAATTTTCTTTGTGATGTATGGAGATTTTTGGTATGGCAAGTATTCCAGCTTGGAACTGGTGTCTTCTTCGGTGATCATTTCGTTGCATCTGATGAATTGCATTTCTCTCTTTGGTATTATGCTCGAGACAGGGTAGATCTGTTCCACATCAGTGGCATCGACATTGCATGCTGGCGTTGGTCTGTCGATATTATCGTCCAACTGTTCTCTTGTTGGAAGGTTCGAAACATTTGCGCTGACAGCATCAACAATGTCTATAGCATTTTCGCTCAATTTTTCAGAATCAATTCTGTTTCTTTCCAAATCTGCAATTGCCTTTTTAGCTTTCTTAGTACCAAAAGCCTCACCCAAAGCGTTTCTCATTGTTGAAATTCTAACATCTTTTGCTTGCTTGATTTTTGGGCCTTTCAAATGTTTTTTGGCTTTGGAGATGACTACCGTGTCAGCAACATATGGGGTCTTGTATAATTCAATTTCTTCTGATTCGGGATTGTAAACACCTAATAGGTACTGCGAGTTGTCTGATGCCATGGAATCAGCTTTATATTCAAGTCTTTCATTTTCACCATGAACGACATAGTTGGCTTCGACTGTCTGCAGTTCGTTTGTTTCTTCATCTAAAGCACTTGCAGATCTTTTTTTTTTGTACAAAGAAAACTTGGTGTCTTTTGGAACATTGATCCCTCCAAACAAGTTGGCAACAACTGAGCTTGAATCTTCGTGGATCTCTTTGATCTTGATATTTTGTACCATTTTCTCGTGCAACTTGTTTCGGTTTGCGGGTTTGAATATGTTTGGCAAGGTTTTTGGGATTAAAATTATTTTTTTTTGTCAAAAGCAAGAAAATAAATCAAAGAACTTTAAACGGTTACGAGGGGTACTAGATAGAGCACACGAGAAAGCAATGACTTTATCAATATAATGGTATAACGCATGCATCGACATTTAATTCCAGCTCGGTCTAAACATCGCTTAAACTATTACTGCTTGAAAAGAATCTCTGAAAGTAAAAAAAAAAAAAAAAAAAGAGAAAAAAAAGAGAGAAAAAAGAGAGAAAAGAGGAAAAAGAAAAGATTTCAAATACGGGATCACATGAACGGTAATAGGTTCGATGAGTTAGCTTCATTGAGCAGTGGATTATACGTACAAGGAGTATACTTAAACTTTGGAATGCTCAAACACCAAAGAGGACAGGAAACCCAATTGACGAACACGCAATACACATAATACAACAAAACCAATGGCCACACCATTTGAAATACTAGGGGTGTCTGTAGACTCCAGTCTGGAGGAAATCAAACAACAGTACAGGGAAAAACTTTTGGGTGCGCATCCAGATAAGTGGCACAGGCAGCAACAACGAAATAATGCCACCAATGCGGACCAGATAGGCTCTACAAAAAAACTGCGCCAGGAGGAACAAGTGCCTTCAGTTGAGAGTATCAAAAGTGCGTACCATGTGCTGTCAGATCCATTGCGCAAAGAAGAGTACTTGAAATCACTTGCTACAAAATTGCAAAAGCAAGGCATGCACAGCTCAGGAGATGGTTTAGACGAATTTTCCCTAGACGATTTTAGTATGGTGGAGCGTGCAGAGTCTCCAGACGAGCTGGTTGATTGGTTTATGGATTGTCCAAGATGCACAAACAAAAACGGATTTCACGTTACTGAAGACATCCTTGAGCAAAACGGGGAGGAGTTGCCCAACGGCATGGGATACCAAGTGATTATTCAGTGCTCGATGTGCAGTTTGTGGATCAAACTGAACTATGATTTTGCAGATAACTAGTTGTTGTTGTTGTTGTTGTTGTTTTTTCTCGCCTTCACCTGCTTATATAAAGTTATTCATCACTGCCGCACTTGGTCTGCCACCGGCATTCCAAATCATTTCGTTCGGCATTTGCAGTTTAGAGTCTGATATCAACAGAAACCACAGTGTGTCGTCGCTTAAACTCTCTGTATTGTGGGTTTCTTCATAGAGGTGCAAAAGTGATTGCAGTAATCCGTGGATCTTGTCTTTGTGTTTGCCATGCCGCTGAACTGCCAAAACCAAGGGTGTTGCTGACAAATGGAAATCTGACACATATTGTTGTTCTGTTTCAGAAATCGCCAAATTCCTCACTTTCATAAACATCTCGCGCATTTGGTCTCCTTCAGACAAAGTTTCATAAGTCTTTGTTATTAACATGTTGATAACGGTTTCTGGATGGTTTAGAATTACCTTTGTTAGTGGGTTTTCCATTATCTTTTCAAACACGGCGTTTTGCTTAGTTTCTTTTAAAAACGGAACAAAATATTTTTGAAAATCGTCTTCATTTTTGAGAAAATATTCTGGGAAATTGTTTTCCACAAGAAAAGAAACCTCAGAACCTGATTTAGGGTCTTTTCTTGTGCCTTCTTCGTTGATAAAACTGCTAATAGGTTTATTGAATATATAACTCATAGATTCTGCTCTTTTAAAAACATCAATTTTCGTCTCTCCAGCACGCACCAGCCCAACGTCCATCAAGTAATCCCTGCAGCGTTTGCAATTGAATACTCGTAGATCAAAAACCATTGTAGCTCCGTTGTCTCTTGTGTAATTGAACTTGACAAATTGGTTCATCATTCTGGCGTGTATATCTGATTGGTTAAAGTAAGCATAAAGCTGTTTGTTCAAAATGGGAAGATTACTGTTTCTTCCGCTCATAAGCATTACCTGATCAATAATTTCGTCTGGAAGCTCTAAAAAAATTGCGGGCCGTAAGAATTGTTTCCGTGAAACCACATTCAGCTCACGATCTAACCTTTTTTGAACTTCATCCGCCGTTTCTGTGTGTGCAGTGATGCTTCCCTTATGCTTTTTTAAAGAGACATTGGGTCTGTCTGTGTAAGTATCATCACTCACATGTTTCTGACTGCCAAAATTTCTTTCAGTAGATAATTTTCTATACCGGTGAAGATACGGGTAGTATGCGGATTTGCTTAATATCGTTGAGTTATTCTTATCCGCTCTTTTGATTTCTCTTGTGTTTACACCAGCAACAATAAATCCCATTTTTAAAAATAAACCTGCAGCAGGGTGTTGCCTACTTGCGTATGCCCTTTCAGAAACGTATCCGCTTTACATAACCATCGACACTCAAAAGATAATGCTGCCTTTTAAGCATCGGGTTTCCATCAGGTCGGTTCCTGATCTCCCATATGGATTACCCGACTGCTTTAAGTTTTTTGTACTTTCCAATCTCATCGGAAGTTTTTCAAAAAATTTCATTTTTTTTTGCTTGATTATAATGTGAGTCAGATGTGCTAAAGCACGCTAGTGAGTATTTTTGAAGAACGAATAGTGAATTATTTGTTAGCTTTCCACTTCAATGAAAAGGTTGCTTGCTTTATGACTTCTTCAACGTTGTTCTTATTAGATTACAAAAGCTGTAATGACTTTTCTCAATCGTATACACCTTTATGAGAAACCCTCCTGGACATGGGAATATCGCACTGGAAAACAGCATTGAGAAGAATGTCAAGTACCGTATCAACCAAAGTTACACAACCTAAATGGCATCAACCTGGGAACAGCACAAATGAGCCTGTTTTGAAGTTGCTGAACACGTTGACAAGAAACAAGGACGTTTTTATTCCTCAGTCCGGAGGGAAAAGAGTCACTTGGTACTCTTGTGGGCCTACTGTGTACGATGCATCGCACATGGGGCATGCAAGAAACTACGTTTCTATTGATATCAACAGAAGAATCATGCAAGACTATTTTGGATACGATATCAGTTTTGTGCAAAATGTCACTGATATTGACGATAAAATTATTATCAGAGCCAGACAAACCTATTTGTTCAAGAAATTTTTGCAAGAACAAAACGCTTCCGAAAAAGAAGAGTCCGTTACTCAATTTCCTGATGAATCAATTTTGAAATCTTTGAACGAGTATTTGCTGACATTTATTGAGAGCAATTTAAAGATCAAAGCTACTTCGATTCAAGACTATGAAAAATGGGCCACCATCAACAAGCCAAACATCGAAACTTTGAAAATTGAATCTCCAAAACTACCAATGTACATCACGTCTATTGACAATGCTGTAAAAGCGCTTTCAAGTCCAAAAAACACTGTGGAATTTTTCCAACAAGTTAAAGACATTTTGGTTCCGGCATTAGACTCTCAATTTGGTTCTGAAATCAATGACCCAAAAGTCTTTCAAGCGTTACCTCAACATTGGGAACACGAGTATGACAAAGACATGAGAACGTTGAACGTTTTGCCTCCCGACATCACAACCAGAGTCAGTGAGTATGTTCCTGAAATTGTGGATTTCGTGAAGAAAATTATTGACAACGGATATGCTTATCCAACCTCTGACGGAAGTGTTTATTTTGACACTGCCAAATTTGACTCCAGCAACAAACATGACTATGCTAAATGTCAACCATGGAACAAAGGTAAACTAGACTTGATCCAAGACGGTGAAGGTTCCTTGAGCAATTCTGTGCAAGACACCAAAAAATCAGCCAACGATTTTGCTCTTTGGAAATCCAGTAAACCAGGTGAACCAAAATGGAGTTCTCCATGGGGAGAGGGAAGACCAGGGTGGCACATTGAGTGTAGTGTTATGGCAAGTGATATTCACGGAGCCACCATGGACATCCACAGCGGTGGTATTGATTTGGCTTTCCCTCATCACGATAACGAATTGGCACAAAGCGAAGCTCATTATGACAACTGTCAATGGGTAAACTATTTTTTGCATACGGGTCATTTGCATATTGAAGGACAAAAGATGTCTAAAAGTTTGAAAAATTTCATCACCATTGATGAAGCTTTGTCCAAATACACATGGAGACAGATGAGGTTATGCTTTGCATTGGTCCAATGGAACAACCAGCTGGATTTCAAAGAAAGTTTGATCCAAGAAGCCAAGGGTTTAGAATCTTCTTTTAACAATTTCTTCAAAAACACAAGAGCTTTAAACAACGATTTCAAACACGCTGTTGCAAATGGTGTTTATGTTTCTAAAAAAACTGGAAATTTGGAAAAAAAACTTTTGACTGATCTTTATGCTGTTCAAGATGCTGTTCATGTGGCATTCTGTGACAACTTGAGTACCCCGGTTGCAATCAAAAACTTGGCCGAATTGGTCACAAAGACAAACACTTATATCTCTACCGTTGGGTCTGACCTAAAAATTGAATATGTTTTGAACAACGTCAAATATGTCACCAAGATTTTGAACACACTGGGATTCACAGCCAGACCAGATGGATTAGGTTGGGAAGACGTTGCTGAAGTTTCTAACAAGAGACCTGCTAGTTTGTCAAACACTGCTTCTGCGGAAGATACTGTTCTTCCTTATGTCAAGGCCTTGAGTACGTTTAGAGACCAAGTGCGTCAATATGCCATTAGCAAAGCTCCTTACGGTGACTTTTTGATATTAAGTGACAAAGTTAGAGACGATGATTTGTTGAAACTTAATGTTTCTTTGGACGACAGAAGTGACAATCAAGGTGCCTTGGTGAAATTTTTGAATGATCAAGAAAGGGAAGAGTTGTTACAACAGGTTAACGAAAGAGAGTTGAAGAAAAGAGAAAAAGAACAAAAAAAACTAGAACAAGCTAGATTGAGAGAATTGAAAGAAAGGGAAAGAAAGGAAAAGGCTTCTTTGAAACCTCAGGACATGTTCAAAAACACTGAGTTGTATTCTGCATGGGACGAAAACGGGATGCCAACAAAGGACAAAGACGGGAACGAAGTCACCAAGAGCATGACCAAAAAACTGAAGAAACAGTGGGACGCTCAAAAAAAGCTACACGATGAGTTCTTTGGTTAAGTCCATTTGTTTTTGCTGACTTGAGGACAGCATGAAAAGTTTGTGTACTATTGCTATATTTGCATAATGTGATTTAAATTGTTTCGTGACCTTGATTAAGCTCAATTCTTGCCTTGCTTCAATGTGTCCCACGGGTCACGTGTCTACAGATTTTGTTCATAGGTTTGATGTTTTGTTTTTTTTTTTTTCAATTTTTTTGAAATCGAATCTTATTTTAGAGGTTCTCTTGCAAGGTCATTCAGTTGAGTCTACACGAATTTTTGAAAAAGGTAAACCAAGAAAACAACCGAGACAATAACCAGTTATTGAAATGGCAAACGAAAAACTGTCGCTTGCGTTGCAAGGGCTAGCCAATATTGAAGATGAGCTTGAAGCTTGCGATAAAAAAGTGCAAAATTACAGATTATCTGTTTTACAACCGGTTTATAACAAAAGAAATGCGTTGATCCAAGATGTGCCAGATTTTTGGAAAATCGTGTTGACTCAACACCAGGATTTTGCAGACTACATTCAAGTGGAGGACTTCAAATACGTTGAAAACATCTCAAGTATTGAAATCGACTGGGAAAGCATTGACGAATTCCAAATCACATTCAACTTTCAAGGGATTGAAGATGATTTTCCAAAACAAAAAGTATGCAAAAAATTCAAGCTGGAATATGACGTTGACAAAGTATATAATCCTAATAAATTGAAGCCAGAAGAGCTTGAGGATATGGAGGAGTTTGGATACTGGACGAGTGAGCCGTGCGCTATTCAGTGGCCAGCCAGCTACAACGGTTTCAACCCAGCAAAAATCATGGATAAAAGTTCCGCCATAGGGAAGAAAAACTACAGAAAGGGTATGAAAAGTTTTTTTGGATGGTTCAAGTGGACCGGCTTGAAAATCGGCAAAGAGTTTCCTAATGGGCAGGACCTGGCCACTTTGTTTACGGACGATATTTATCCACACTGTTTGAAATACTACACCCAAGCGCATCGTGATCTAGAAGACGAACGCGATGGCACTGACAGCGAGGTGGACGACGAAGAAGAGCCGGCCTTTGAAATTCCTGAAGAGGTGGATGAGGAGGAGGAGGAGGAGGAGCAAGAGCCTGCTTCCAAAAAAGTCAAAAAAGGGTGATTTCTGAGCCATGACGTGTTCTTGATATGTAGATAAACTGTTATCATTTGTAAGTTTTTTTCTTGTAAACTCTAGTGTGTCTGTTATTCTGTTTATAAGCGGCCATAGGATCGTTTTTGTCTAGTTCCATGCGTCTTCTATCGTTTCCTGCAGGAATTGGCTTGCGCTTTTGTTTGCTCATAAAACCAGCCATAGGATCGTCTCTATCTAGTGCTTTCTTGCGCTGTTCCCTTCTTGCATAATCGTCCGTTCGTATATGGGAGGTGCCTCTATATTGCTTTTTCCCTAAAAGGATGTCCCTATCTGTGTTTTTTTCAGCATCTTCTCTGCTTTTGTTTTTTCCAATTCCAAGAGCAGCAGCGTCAACAGTATTTGTGCTAACAGTCTTTTGTGAAATGGCATCTTTAACTTTGCCACTTTCAGCACTGTCAGCACTGTCAGCACTGTTTTTGTTTTTGTTTTTGTTTTTGTTTGCCAAAGAAATGGCATCGTTGTACATCCATTCCAATCCTGTCCTTTTCACAGGTTTCCCCGCGGATTGACCCAACAAAGCATTATACTCTTCCAACTCTCTATTTTTGGCAATTTCTTGTTGTTTTTCCTTAAATTTCTTCTCTTCTTGTAACAACTCTTCTTCATGCTGCCACACTTTTTTTTTGTTTTTCAATAAGTTTGGGTTCCATGATTTCAACAAATTCAAATCTCCTACACCCATCTTGATGACCAGTTATTCAGATTTTTGGGTATGTCGATGTGGGTTTTTGTTTTGATTTCAAGAGCAGACTCTTCTATTTAGTCATCGGCACAGCGATAACAACGATTAACCTTGAAGATGGGCTTTACACAAGCCCAAACAAAAAAAAAAAAAAAAAAAAAAAAAAAAAAAAAAAAAAAAAAAAAAAAAAA
>ERZ794936.52-NODE-52-length-95468-cov-33.750726_pt1 | contig 95468 bp, 97 predicted proteins | sample MGYA00511083_ERZ794936 | MGnify/ENA primary metagenome ERZ794936 (study PRJEB30137, sample SAMN04331409) | food metagenome | isolation source: Y2 must sample point D1 replicate A | place: Australia: South Australia | collected 2014 ... | reverse complement strand
GCCAAAATATCCTTTTAAAAACAATGCCGGTCACCTTAAGTGACCGGCATTAGCCATTCCGGGCCGTTTTTTCTGCTTTCCATCAGGGATTATCCGTCCGGAGAGGTTATTGCATACTCTTCAGTAATTCTTTGACATTATGCTCAAATGCCTGCTGATAGGTAGCTGCCGGCCCGTTCGCTGTCGACAACGCTTCCGGGTATAACTCCCCTCCCGGCGCAGCGTCAGCTGCAGTAGCAATTTGCCGGACCAGACGTGGATCGGTCTGATTCTCTATAAAATAACGATGGATATGATTCGCTTTCAGCTGATTAATTAATCCCGCCACCGTGGACGCGCTGGCCTCTTCATCGGTATTCAAACCAATCGGTGACATAAATTTCACACCGTACTCATGGCCGAAATAACCAAACGCATCGTGACTGGTCAGTACCTGACGTTTACTGACCGGTATTTTCGCAAACGCAGCCAGAGTCTGTTTATCCAGACTCTCCAGTTGCTGAATATACGCCTCCCCCTGCTTACGGATAGCCGCCGCATCTTCGGGATCCGCTTTCTGCAGACTTTCACTGATATTCCGCGCATAAATGACGCCGTTCGCCAGACTATTCCAGGCATGCGGGTCGGTAATTTTGTCTCCGTTACTGGTCATGGTCAGTGGCGTGACACCGGCTGAGGCCACCACTACCTTCCCCTGATATCCGGAGGCCTGTATAAGCCTTTCCATCCAGCCTTCCAGACCCAAACCGTTAATGATAACCACATCAGCCTGTGCCAGAGCCACACTATCACGTGGTGCCGGTTCAAACGTATGCGGGTCACCATCCGGTCCGACCAGGCTTTTCACATCCACATATTGACCGCCGATTTGTCTGGCCATATCACCGGGGATAGTAAAACTGGCAACCACATGCAGGGTTTTCGCCATCACGACAGGTGCGAACAGCGCTCCGCTGAGTACGATGGCCGTCAGATATTTTTTCATCAATATAACCTTTTAAAATCAGCTGGCAGAAGAACGGAAAATTCCGCCACAAGGACCGGCGCACACGGAGATAAAAAACAGAAGAGTGGCGCACAGAATAACCGCAGGGCCTGCCGGTAACGACCAATACCATGAGGCCGAAAGTCCGCACCAGGCGGAGAAAATAGCCAGCACAATGGCCACCAGTAATATTTTTTCGAGCCTGCGGCTCCAGAACCTGGCACTGGCCGCAGGTAACATCATCAATCCCACGGACATTAATGTCCCCAGGATCTGAAAACCGGCCACCAGGTTCAGTACGACCAGAATCAGGAAAATCCCGTGGACGATGGGTGCATGCCAGCGCCCCTGCATCTGTAAAAAATGAGGATCAAATGCATCAATCACCAAAGGCCGGTAAATAAACGCCAGTACCACCAGACTCAACGCGGAAATTGAGGCCACCATAATTAACGCCTGACTATTCACCGCAAGTAACGACCCAAATAATACATTCAGCAGATCGACCCCGGATCGGCGTAAGGAAATAAGAGTGACTCCGAGTGCAAGTGCACCCAGATAGAATCCTGAAAAACTGGCATCTTCTTTCAGCGGAGTGAAACGACTGACAACCCCGGAAAGCAATGCCACGGATAAACCGGCAATTAAGCCGCCTATCCCCATCGCGACCAGTGATAATCCGGAAAGCAGATAGCCCATAGCAGCCCCCGGCAATACGGCATGGGAAAGTGCATCCCCCACCAGACTCATACGGCGTAATGAAAGAAATACACCAAGAGGGGTTGCGCTGATAGCAATTGCGACACAGGCAACTAATGCCTTACGCATAAAGGCAAATTCTATAAATGGCTGAACTAACAACATAGGTTTAATGCCTTTTCCTGCGTTTCGGTCGTGTGGTACCACTGCGCATGCTCACCTTCCAGTGATAAGACATGGCGAAAATTTTGCATAACCAGCCGCTGATCATGAAGTACGACGACGATCGTTTTCCCGGTTTTCTGCTGCTGATGAATTAATGTCATTAATGATGCGATAGTTTGCTGATCGACGCCGCTAAAGGGCTCATCCAGCAACCATAAATCACTCTGTTGTAATAACAAGCGGGAGAAAAGTACACGCTGCAACTGCCCGCCGGATAACATCGCAGGCCTGGCCTCCGCAAATGCTGCCATGCCGGTGGCCTCAAGCGCCTGATGGATCTCTTGTTTCAGCTCACGGTTGATACTGCGAAACCAGCCGGTCCGGGGCCAGCATCCCATCGCCACCAGTTCATATACCGTTAACGGGAACTGACGTTCCAGCTCACTGCGTTGCGGTAGCCAGCCTATTTTATTACGCGGTAATGATACGTCGCAATGGCCGCTCACCACGGGCAACAACCCCGCCACCGTTTTCAGGAGAGTCGATTTTCCACAACCATTCACACCGACCAGGGCAGTCAGCGTTCCCGCTGAAATTTCGCCGTTGACGGCAGGGGTTACCGCCTGCTTAGCATAGCCTGCACGGCACTCTGAAAAGCGGATCATCCTGACACTCCCCAACTGACGCCAGCCACAAGAAACAGGATAACCAGCCCTGCCACAATAAGACGGCTGAACACTGAAAGAAGGAGCGGACTGCTATACATAAGACACCGAAAGTTAAAAACGTTATAACATTACACTTTATAAAAAAAAGACGCTAAAATAAAGAGATAAAATGTTTCTAAACATCATTCAACAATCCTCTTTGAAAGGATTGCTAATCCTGCCGGTTCGCTGCAGAATATAAGCCAGTGTTATGACATCTTCCGGTCTGCGGGCTTCCCCTGAGAATATCGAATGAAAGCCCTGTTACGCGGTTTCGTATGAACCACTATTTTAAGAAAAGTCTTTATTGATAGATTCAATCTATAGATGTTAGTTTGCTGATATGTTCAAATCTGGTTCATACTAAAAGCAGACCGTTAATCCTTTAAGTATGCTTCTGCTGAATTCCCTGCGAGCTGTGCCGTAATTTTCATCAAAATAAATAACAATCCTGAACACTCAGGTAAAATAAGACAAACCTCGGCAAAGTAAACTAATATTGTCAGGCTGGCTCAGCAGATGAAAACCCTGGTGATATTGCACAGGATTTAGTCGCAGGAATATCCCGGTGACTGTTCTCTCTTTATTATCTCTGAACAGAATGAATCACGACGAGTCTTCTTTACGCGGAATGGCTCCAGGCAGAGTCAGATAAGGGGTGGAAACGATGGATGAATACTCACCTAAAAGATATGATGTAGCACAGCTTAAATTTTTGTGTGAAAATTTATTTGATGAAAGTCTGGCTACCCTTAATCTCCAGGAGTTGTGCTGGATCAATGATCCGACATCGATAGAAAACCTACAGTTGCACGATTTAATTGAGCATATTGCAGCCGTCAGTATTATTTATAAATTAAAACATAGTGAAGATGAATTACTGATTTCACAGGTAGACAAATATCTTGACGATACATTTACATTATTCAGTGGCTACACGGTAAATGAACAGGATTTAAATTACTGGAAAGCCTCGTCAAACAAATTATTTAGATTATTTTTTGAAGCGAGCCTCTGTCAGGAAAGCGGACAAAGTCTCACACATTAACCAGGAGTCGTTTTATCATGAGTCAAACCCCATTAACCAAGACAGATTATCTGATGCGTCTGAGGCGCTGCCGATCGATCGATACTCTTGAGCGCGTCATCGAAAAAAACAAATATGAACTCTCTGATGAAGATCTGGTGGTGTTTTATTCGGCCGCCGACCATCGCCTTGCTGAACTAACTATGAACAAATTGTACGATAAAGTGCCTGCCACCGTCTGGAAATATGTCCGTTAACGTCTTAGAGTTTAATCAGAATAAATAATCATAATCTCTCTTAACGTTCCGGTTCCCCTGGCACGATACTGTTGAATACTCGTTTACTTATTACGCGGGCCAATGATAGCCGGAAAACCTCCGGACAATTGACCCGCCATTCCGAATACTTTGTGTCTGGTGATGTTCGTTGGGGTTTTCATAGCGAAGAGTATTGCTGTTCTGCCGGATCCACGAATGTACAATGAATAATTCATTAAACTGTACAGTCATTCTGTGTCAGGTTTGGGATTTTTTATAGGGGAGGCTACAGAGAAAATATTGGGTGGGGCCCCTGCCAGCGACATCCCGGCACATGCGTCATCTGTTACGGCTGCTTCCTTCCGGATCTGACCGGGTTCACAGATTAGCATTGCGGGAGAACCAACAGGGTCCCCATTGATGAGCTCTGATCTCTCAAAGCGGGGGCATTATCAGGGATGCCAATCTCAATTGCAAGTCCGTAGCACCTGACCGTTGTTTTATTGAACACTCCCATTATGATAACTCTCCCTGTTGAATATCCGGAAACGACCATGTCTGAAGAACTATCATTTCGTGAGAGAGTATGGCTTATCATTGCTGCCATTCCTTATGGCCGGGTGACGACCTATGGCGAGATTGCACGTCTGGCTGGAAGCCCCCGGGCAGCAAGGCAGGTCGGTGGTGTGCTCAAAAAATTACCGGAAGGCTCATCACTGCCCTGGCATAGAGTGGTCAACCGGGAAGGCAGGATATCCTTACAGGGAGAGGATTTCAGGCGTCAGCAGCAAGCGCTGGAAGCTGAGAATATTGAATTTACGCAACAGCAGACCATTAATTTAGATAAATACCGTTGGTCAGGGCATTTGTAGCCCCGACCACGGTTCAGCGACTAGGGTGTGACAGAAGGCGCGACAGAAACGGGTACCGCAACTTCAGGCAGAGCCTCCAGCGTTAAATCCTGACGCTGTGTAGTTGGCGAAGTGACTGGTTTCAGGGATTGTGCAGCGAAAATTACCCGACCGTTCAGAGTAATAGCGGCACTCAGCAATACCTGTCCTTGAGAGCTGACATCAGAGGCGTTAAACGGCAGACGGTAATTGAAAGGCGCCTGCTGGCCGGAAAGCCGTGTCACTTTCTGTGCGATCACTTTTGTAGGCCCGGTTCCTCCGGAAGCATCAGACAGGGTGACGGTCAGGACTGCTCCGGGCGGTAACGCAATACGTTGACGCACATACACCGCACCAGAGATCACTGGCTGGTTACTGGTGGCACTGATAACCGGCACAGGTGCTGGTAAATCCGTCCTGTCAGCACAAGCTGTCACAGATAACGCCACTGCCAGACCTGTAATAATATGCATTGATTTCATTGATGTCGTCTCCTTATGAACAAAATGAACAACGGAATTTTATAGTAAGCCAATTATTCATATTCGCTACCATTGATAATAATTCTGGCAGAAAATATGATTTTTTCCTGCAGGCAGATGCCATAATCCGGCAACAACCGGACATTAGGAATTATCCTGGTTAGTCTTCCCCGAAGGATGGGCCGATACAGGAACAGCTAATTTCAGCTACTTACAGATACCATCTGATGATACCTCATGAAGACAAACGGAAAAACTTACGGGAATTTTGAGTTATTACAGATAATACTGTATTACCGATGCTCACCTGCCCTCCCCTTGTCGCATACGGCGGCCGGCTGGAAGCCCTGACTTTATAGCGTTCGCGTAACCTCCCCCGTGCTCCGGCTTCAGGGATGCATCTTTCTCTGGCCCGGCTGACCGGTACTGCTTCGGCGAATACTCTGCAGGATACAGAGACAGGGCGGACAGTGACACAATGAGGGTCGCAGACGGGTTAATGGGAGCTACAGGCGGCTCGCCTGCACACTCCCACATAAAAAAAGGGCGATAATCTATCGCCCTTTTTACATTCCGGGTCATCGCCCGGTATAAAGACTCACTTACTGGTTGTAAGCATTCTCGCCATGACTGTTAACATCCAGACCTTCACGCTCCTGATCTTCAGGAACACGCAGTCCGACAAGCAGGTCAGCCACTTTAAAGGCGATAAAGGCAACCACACCTGACCAGACCAGCGTGACCAGGCAGCTCAGCAGCTGAACCCAAATCTGATGGCCCATCGTGACACCGGCAGCATAGCCTACGCCACCCAGTGAAGAAGAGGCGAAGACACCGGTCAGGATACAACCTATGATCCCGCACACACCGTGAACACCAAACACGTCACAAGGGTCATCAACACGCAGGAAACGTTTCAGCGAGGTAACACCCCACAGACCTGCCAGACCCGCTACCAGACCAATGATCAGCGCGCCGCCAACACCGACATAACCACAAGCCGGTGTGATAGCGACCAGACCAGCGATGAAACCAGAGCTTGCACCCAGCAGTGAAGGTTTACCACGCAGAACCCACTCACCGAACACCCAGGTCAGAACCGCACCTGCCGTTGCAACCACCGTATTCAGGAATGCCAGGGCAGCGATTTCGTTAGCAGAAGCCGCCGAACCGGCGTTGAAACCAAACCAGCCAACATACAGGATAGCAGTACCGATAAAGACCATCGGCAGGTTATGAGGTTTAAACGCCTCTTTACCGAAACCGGCACGTTTGCCCAGCATGTAGGCCCCCACCAGCGCAGCAACTGCCGCATTAATATGGACAACGGTACCGCCGGCAAAATCCAGCGCACCATCCAGAGCCAGCAGACCACCGCCCCAGACCATGTGAGCAATCGGGAAATAAGAGAACGTTGCCCAGATCAAAGTGAAGATCAGCACTGCAGAGAAACGTACACGTTCAGCTAAACCACCCAGTACCAGGCCCACGGTAATACAGGCGAAAGAGGCCTGGAAGGCAACATGGATATACTGATAGATAGTGCCCATGACAGCTTTCAGCTCAATCCCTTTCAGCATCACCCACTGGAAACCGCCAAAGTAGTTGTTACCGTCAGCAAATGTCAGAGAATAACCGTAGATAACCCAAATGACACACACCAGAGAGAACGTTACCGCGACCTGGGTCATCATAGAAAGAACGTTTTTACCGCGGATCAGACCACCATAAAAAAGCGCGATACCCGGCACTGACATAAATAATACCAGTGCGGTACAAATCATCATAAATGCATTATCTGCCTGGTCTGCAACTGCAGGCGCAGCAAACGCCAGTGAAGGCGAAAGGGCCGCTCCGGCTAAGGCCAGTTTTGTCAGAAGTTTATTCATTTTTTCCTTACCTCAACAATCAACGGCTAAATTAAAGCGCAGCTTCGTCTGTTTCACCGGTACGGATACGAATGACCCGCTGCAGTTCAGACACGAAAATTTTCCCATCACCAATCTTACCGGTGTAAGCAGCTTTACTAATAATATCAATAACTTCATCCAGCTGATCTTCGGCGATAGCAATATCAATTTTTACTTTAGGTAAAAAATTCACACTATACTCCGCACCGCGATACAGCTCAGCGTGCCCTTTCTGGCGACCGAAGCCTTTCACTTCAGTGACGGTCAGGCCCTGGATACCCACGGAAGATAATGCTTCACGCACGTCTTCTAACTTAAATGGCTTAATCACCACGGTTACCAGCTTCATATCACTCCCTCCGGGTATTGAAATTATCAGTTACATTGAACCTGAACTATCTTAAGCAAATGGCATGCCATCTGTTTAATTTCATGAATTATTTTTCCGGTGTGCGACCAGCGCGGGATTTTCAGACGACAGAGAGTGGCGGGGATAAAAAAAAACAGATCCGATGCACCACAATAAGGCCGGAGGCACTATTGTGGTGCATTCGTCAGAACAGTCTGATTAAAATGTCCTAATTCAGTGCATTGCAGGTTGAAGTTAACTCAGGGGTGCGATGTGATAGTTCATTACCGGCCTGCTGTAGCTGATACATCTGCAGATAGCGTCCGCGGTGTTCCAGTAATTGCTGATGTGTCCCCTGTTCAATAATTTCTCCCCGGTCCAGGACCAGGATCTTATCCGCAGAAGTGATGGTAGATAACCGGTGAGCGATCACCACCAGGGTGGTATTTTTGCGTACCTGTTGGAGTACCTGCTGGATCGCTTGTTCGGTACCGGAATCGATACTGGCCGTTGCTTCGTCCAGAATAAGTAACATCGGGATATCGACCAGGATCCTGGCCAGTGCCAGCAATTGCTTTTGCCCTGCGGATAAACTTTTCCCCTGCTCTCCCATCAGGGTATGAAGCCCCCCGGGCAGAGACTGAAACCAGTCCATAAGTTTCACCTGTTTCAGCGCATCGATAACCTTTGCTTCTGAAATCTCTCTGCCCAGACAAATATTCTCCAGTAACGAATCGGCCAGGATCACCGGATCCTGTTGAACCATGCCAATCCCCTGACGAAGCACATCATGGCTTAACTGAGAAATTTTCCGTCCATCCAGCGTTATTTCCCCCTCCGCAACGGGGTAATAGCCCATCAGCAAACTTGCCAGGGTACTTTTTCCGCTTCCCGTATGTCCTGCCAGCGCCAGAAAGCCGCCGGAGGATAAATGGCAGTGAATATTTTTCAGTACAGGCTGACCCGGCTTATAGGCAAAGGATAAATTATTAATGGTCAGGGTTCCGGTTTTCAGTGCCCGGCTATCCGTGCCATATTGCTGGGCCGGCGCATCCATCAGTTCAAAAATCCGTTCGGCCGAGACTACCGCCTGCTGTAACAATGACTGCCGGGTGGTGAGTTCAATTAGCGGTTCCTCGATACGTCCCAGATAGGCGATAAACGCATACAGTACCCCCACTTCAAAATGTCCGGGAGCCGACAGGCTGAATAACAGTACCAGCAGAGACAAGATAATCGCCGAAAACAGATTTAATAACGGACGCAGTAAGAAAGCGTCCAGCCGCAGTATTTTCATACGCGCCTGATAGTGGTTTTCGTTGTGTTGGCGGAGCTGCTCCGCAAAATGCTTCTGCCGCCGGAACTGCTGGATCACCGTCATTCCGCTGATCACCTCATTGAGGCTGTTATTAATATCGGCAAGAAAGGTTCGTACCTGACGGGCGATACCGGTACTGTAACGCTGGTAGATAATCATCACGGCGATAACCAGAGGAAAAATACAGGCGGCAATCAGCGCCATTTTCCAGTCCAGAATAAACATGGCCACCAGCATCGAAATAATCAGGATCCCGCTGCGTAATGCACTGCCTACTACCGAGATGTATAAATCCCTGACCACTTCACTGTCATTGGTCACCCGGGAGACAAGCTGCCCCACCGGCCGGGTATCGAAGGCCGATAAAGGCTGCCGTAATGCTGCATCCATCACTTCGCAACGAATTTTTCTGACCACACCGATGGCCACCTGGTTAAACAATAATGACTGACGGTAATTAAAAACCGCCGCCAGAATTTGTAACAGTAAAAAACCGCCCCCCAGAGCCAACACCGGCACCCACTGCCATTGTCGTGTACTGATAATATGATCAATAAAATAACTCACCAGCGCGGGGCCGGTCACCTGTGCCGCTGATGCCATCACCAGTAAAAGTACCGCTACGATCAGCTGCTTTTTCCAGCCCCGTCCGTAGGACAGCAAACGCATTAATGTTTTCAGGAAAGAGACCGGCTGCGACACTTAGTGCTCCTTTGGCTGCGGGTGTTCGATATGCTGAGAAAGGGATTCAGCCATTTTCTGATATTGCGACATCTCCCGGTACCATCCTGCCTCTTCCGCCAGCACTGCCGCTGTTCCGCGCTGGGTGATACGGCCCTGCTGCAGCACCAGAATCTCATCGGCTCCCCTTAACGCAGAAAGACGGTGAGCTGTGATGATCACGGTTTTACCTGCACGCCACTCCTGCAGACGAGACAGGATGCGATGTTCTGTTTCACCGTCAACCGCCGAGAGCGCATCATCCAGGATCAGAATTTCCGCATTCATCAACAGCGCCCGGGCCAGTGAGATCCGTTGTTTTTGTCCGCCGGAAAGCATGACGCCCCGCTCTCCCACCTGCGTATCATATCCGTCCGGTAAGTGCAGAATATCTTCATGGACAGAGGCGAGCATGGCCGCCTGCTCTATCTGATCCCGGCTGGCCTGCGGGGCCCCCAGCGCAATATTATTCGCAATAGTGTCTGAAAACAGGAACGGTGTCTGATTAACCACCGCCAGGCGCTGACGCCAGCCATCCAGCAATAATGCAGGCAATGGATAGCCGTGATAGTCAATATGTCCTTCACTAAGATCATAATGGCGCTGAATCAGTGAAAGTAAGGTCGTTTTACCACTGCCTGTCGGCCCGCAGATCCCCAGCATCCCCCCTGGCGGTAAACGAAAATGGATCCCGCAGAGGATATCAGTATCCGTACCGGGATAGCTGAAACGGGTAATCTCAGCCTCCAGCTCCCCGCGGGTTTCCGGCAGCGACTGATCCCCGTCGGGTAACAAAGAAGAAAGCGACAGCAGTGCAGAAATACGCGTCCACGCCGCACTCCCCCGTTCGACGATATTGAACATCCAGGCCAGTGCCAGCATCGGCCAAATCATTAAGCCCAGATACATGACAAAACTGGTGAGCTGTCCCAGAGTCAGTTGCTGGTGCCAGACCATCCAGCCCCCTCCGGCAATGGCCAGAAAGTTTGAACAGGCGATGGCCAGATAGATCGTCGGCTCAAACAGAGCATCTACCCGCGAGACACGAAGGTTATCCCTGCTGGTCTGTTCCGTAGTCTCAGCAAACTGAGCCGAACGATGATGTTCGAGCCCGAAGGCTTTGATCATTCGGATACTGGTCAGACTTTCCTGGGCCTGATCGTTCAGTGACGAGAAAGCGGCCTGTGCGGAACGGAAACGCTGATGTAATTTTTTACCACAACGATTAATGACCCATGCCATTAACGGCATGGGTAGCAGTGCCGCCAGTGTGAGCTGCCAGCTGATTTGTGTGCTCATCACCACCAGCACCGCCAGCCCCATCACCAGCGAATCAATCAGCGTCAGAACCCCTTCTCCGGCAGCAAAGACGACCCGGTCCACATCGTTGGTGGCCCGGGCGAGCAGATCCCCGGTCCGGTACTGACTGTAAAACATCTGACTTTGCTGGCTGAGCTGACGATAGTATTTTTCACGCAGTACCAGCGCCAGCCGGTAAGATGCGCCGAACAGAAGGATCCGCCAGACATATCGCAACAGATAGGTCAGCAGTGCTGTAATTAAGATAAGCGCAATCCAGCCCGTCAGCTGTCGCGTCCCCAGGGTATGGTGAGTCACCCCATCCACAATAATACCGACCAGCCGGGGCGGGACTAACTGCATCAGAGAAATAATAATCAGCAGACTGACCGCGCCGGAGTAGCGCCGCCATTCTGAAGAGAAATACTCACGTAAATAGCTAAATAACTGCACAAAGAGATCTCATGATGTCGCGTATCAGACGCTGAGCGGAATGGCCGTGGTATATTTAATTTCTTCCATCGCGAAACTGGAGGTGACTTCAGTCAGACCATCAAGGCTTTCGGCCAGCTTTTTATACAGGGCATCATAACTTTTCATATCAGCGACCTGAATACGCAGCAAATAATCATATTCCCCTGCCATCCGGTAACACCCCATCACTTCCGGTAAGCCGTTGATCAGGTCAGAAAAGATCTGATACCACGCTTTGCTGTGTTGCCGCGTTTTTACAAACATAAAGGCGGTCAGCCCCAGCCCCAGCTTTTCACCATCCAGCAGGGTGACGCGGCGGCGTATAATGCCATTATCTTCCAGTTTTTTCAGCCGCTTCCAGCAAGGCGTGGACGTCAGGTTTACCGCCCCGGCCAGTTCCTGAAGGGACAATGTGCTGTCCTCCTGCAACAGAGAAAGCAGCTTTCGGTCAGTTTTATCTATCATTTTGTCCTCGGGGAGAATAATTTTCTCTTATCCTGGCATTTTAAACCGTATTTGGTGACCTTTTTTTCCGCAGGGTGCTTTATGCTATTTTTTTATTTCCGGAGATAAAACCATGGCTGACACCTGGGTACGCGATGCTGTTAACGAAATTAATGCTGACTTCCGGCGCTCTGCCGATACACACCTGATACGCTTTAGCCTGAAAGAGTTTCCGGGAATTCATTTCTATCTGAAAGATGAGAGTACACATCCCAGTGGCAGTCTGAAACACCGGCTGGCACGTTCACTCTTCCTTTATGGCCTGAGCAATGGATGGATTAATCAGCATACACCGGTCATCGAAGCCTCTTCCGGTAGCACAGCCGTTTCTGAAGCCTATTTTGCCCGTCTGCTGGGGTTACCGTTTATCGCCGTAATGCCAGCCAGCACAGCCCGGCGAAAAACAGAACAAATCAACTTCTATGGCGGGCAGTGTCATTTCGTGGCAACCTCATCTGAGATCTATCATCAGTCTGCACAGCTGGCCCGCGAACAGCAGGGACATTATATGGATCAGTTCACCTACGCGGAACGGGCCACTGACTGGCGCAGCAATAATAATATTGCAGAAAGTATTTTTCGTCAGATGCAGGATGAACCCTACCCGGTGCCCCATACTCTGGTAATGAGTGCAGGTACCGGGGGTACCTCTGCCACGCTCGGTCGTTACATCCGCTATCGCGGTGCCCCTACCCGCCTTCTGGTGACCGATCCTGAAAACTCCGTTTTTTATGACTACTGGAAACACCGGGATCCCGGACTGACGCATCCTTCCGGTAGCAGGATTGAGGGTATTGGTCGTCCGCGGGTAGAGCCGTCGTTTCTTCCGGATGTTATCGATGAAATGCTGAAAGTCCCCGACGGAGCCTCACTGGCCGGGATGTACGCACTGGAGAAAATCCTCGGTCGACGTGTAGGGCCTTCTACCGGGACTAATTTCATCGGTATGCTGCATGTTGCTGAGAAAATGAAAGCCCGCGGTGAGCGAGGCTCACTGGTAACATTAATCTGTGACAGTGGCGAACGTTACCCGGATACCTATTACAACCCGGAATGGGTCGCAGAAAATATCGGTGACATCAGCAAATTTCAGTCACAACTTTCCTGCTAAAAAAACGTTCTGTGCCGTCGGTTTTGTTCTTTTGTCCGTCAGGCGGTAACATAGGCAGGTATTTTTGACGGGAATAGTGATAATGAAAAGCGCTGTTGTAGTTTTTAGTGGCGGGCAGGATTCCACTACCTGCCTGATTCAGGCCCTGAATCAGTATGATGAAGTACATTGCGTCACTTTTGATTACGGTCAACGTCATCGTCAGGAAATTGACGTTGCCCGCCAGCTCAGTCAGCAACTCGGTGCCTGCGCCCATAAGGTACTGGATGTAACGTTACTCAACGAACTGGCGATTAGCAGCCTGACCAGAGACAATATTCCGGTACCTGCTTATAGCCCGGACAGTAATGGACTGCCGAGTACCTTCGTCCCGGGCCGGAATATTCTGTTTCTGACCCTCGCTTCCATTTATGCCTATCAGGTGGATGCAGAGGCCGTCATTACCGGTGTATGTGAAACTGATTTTTCCGGCTATCCGGACTGCAGAAACGATTTCGTCAAGGCACTGAACCATGCCGTCGAACTGGGTATGGCCCGTAATGTTCGTTTCGAAACGCCTCTGATGTGGCTGAATAAAGCAGAGACCTGGGCACTGGCCGATTACTGGAAACAACTGCCTCTGGTACGCACTGCAACACTAACCTGTTATAACGGTATTCAGGGCGATGGCTGTGGCGAATGTGCGGCCTGCCATCTCAGGGCCCGGGGCCTGGAGGATTACCAGCAAAACGCGCATGCCGTGATGGATGCGATGAAGCAAAAAACCGGTCTGGCATAATCGCTCTGAAGCACAGGGAAACGTAACAAGCGTTACCCTGTGCTTTCAGACGCACAACTCCCGGGTTAATGTGACTCCCTCGCTGTTTTTATCCTTTTCATTCTCCCCGCCTGCATCCCCTCTGCGGCTTCCCGCGGTCGGTCGTCAACGGTGTAATATGCTTTGTCCCTTCGCTGAACGGTAACCCCCCAAAGCGGACCGGTGTCAGAGTGTCAGCCGGCTGAGATTACGTTCGACCAGGCTGGTGCCCATTCCCGGAACTTCTGCCAACTGCTCCACCGAGGTAAAAGGCCCGTACTGCTCACGATATTCCACAATCGACCGGGCTTTCTTTAATCCAACCCCGTTCATCGCCTCTGCCAGCATTTCTGCCGTGGCCTGATTAATGCTGACTTTTCCGGTACCGCTCTGTTCTTCCGCCGCCGGGGGGACCGGACGACCACTGACTGTTGCGGTATGAGCGGCCAGGCTCTGAAAACTGCAGGCTGCAATGGCTAAACAGAGTGAAAAAATCCAGAAGCGTAATTGTCCCTGTAACATAGTAATGGCTCTCCATCGGTGAAATTTCAGCCATACAATGACAGAGCAGCCTGTCTCGTGACAAAGAGCTCGGCCTGAAAAAACGAAAGGCTGCAAGAAGCAGCCTTTCGGGTTACAGAGTGACATTATTTTATGCGATCAATTACTCGGATTGTGCCGCAGCTCCGAACTTGATTTTCGCATCATGACGCAGGTTCTGTAAAAGCGCGGCAAAGACCAGTTGCGCGTTATTCTGGGTTACGCCATTAACCAGCTGAGTCACCTGGGCTGCCGGTAAGGTCCCCGGGGTAACCTTATCCAGTGACAGAATAACAACATTACCCAGCATGTCTTCACTGACGCCATAAGCCGGTTTGCCGGCTTCCGGCTGTGGCAGTTCAAAGGCCGCCGCTGTCACAGCATTCTGGCTGTTACGGCTCAGCGTCTCAGAAGCACCAAACTTCAGTCCCGCAGCGTCAAAGGCGGTTGTTTTACCGGCTTTCAGTTCATCAATAACAGACGCTGCCTGAGTGCGGGCCAGCTGCATCGCTTTATCATGTTTAATACGATCAGCAATCTGCGCTTTTACCTGATCCAGCGGTTTCACTGCTTCAGGTTTGTGGTCTGAAATGCGGACCACAAAGGCTCTGTCGCCGTCGACAGTGATAATGTCAGAATTGCTGCCCGCAGCACCATTACTCCCGAGCAACGTACCGCCAAACACTACCTGCTTAACCGGATCAAAGTTCAGCGCCGCAGGCACAGAGTCACGGCTGAACCAGTCAGTTTCAACAGATTTCACCCCGGCAGCACTTTCTGCACCGGCAAGTGAGGTATTGTTATTGCTCGCGGCATCACTCACTTTCTGCTGTAATTTATAGAACTCGCTAACCGCAGCATCCTGAGCGGCTTGCTGCGCCACTGCGTTATAAACCGCGGACAGTGGCTGAACCTGCTCAGGATGGATGTCATCCAGACGGGCAATCAGGTAACCGACAGAACTTTTGATCACGCCCGACAACTGACCTTTCTGCGTCAGTCCGGCATTTTTCAGCTCATCCGGCAGCGTGTCCTGCTCCAGCCAGCCCATATCTCCGCCTTTACGTGCAGAAATGGCATCAATAGACTTTTCTTTTGCGAGGGTAGCAAAATCCGCCCCCTGCTTCAGTTGTGCCAGAATAGCCTGAGCATCAGCCTCAGTTTTTACCTGGATAACACTGAAGCGGGTCTGCTGTTCCTGAGTATAATCGCTCTTATGGCTGTCATACCATGCCTGAACCTGTTGCTGAGTCGGCGTTTTTTGCAGCGCCGAAGCATCCAGTTCAATATAGCTGACGCGGAATTGTTCCGGAGTCATAAAGCTGTCTTTATGCTGCTGATAATAGCTGCTGATTTCGTCATCAGATGCGGTCTGTTTCGCCGCAAGAGCATCTGTATTGAACGCTGCTTCACGAATATCCCGGGTCTGAGCCACCAGACTGACTAACTGCTGAGTCTCGTTCTTCAGCATAAAATCAGTGTTAGTCAATGCATTGACAATCTGACTGGTCACCAGGCTTTTACGCAGCGCCGCAGCATACTGGTCGGCCGTGTAACCCATATTGTTAATCAGGCTATTAAAACGGGCATTATCAAACTGGCCGTTAGTCTGGAAGGCTTTTTGGGCGAAAATAGCGTCTTTGATTTGCGCATCACTGACATCAAGGTTCAATGACTTCACATATTGTTGCATCAGAGTCTGGTCAATCAGATCAGACATGGCCTGCTGACGCATCTGCTGCATAAATTGCGGGTTAGCGGCCAGTTGAGAGAACTGCGCTCCCAGCTGTTGCTGTTCCCGGTTGCGTTCGTTGTTAAACGCATTCTCAAGCTCTGCCCTGCTAATCGTCGTGCCATTAACTTTTGCAGCGTAATCGCTATTACCACCAATCAAATAGTTACCCACGCCGGTCAGCACGAATGAAACAATGATCAGTCCCAGTATAATCTTCAGCACGATGTGGCTAGAGGCCGTGCGTAAATTGTCCATCATGGTATGGCAACACTCCGCTGTAGTGTAAATATGACGCTTTACCGTCGCCGTTCAACTCAAAAACCAGCTGACTGCGATGTCAGTAGTTTTTCATCGTTTTTGGTGATGCAGCCGTCGGATCTGATTTTTACCGGTATCCGGTAAAAAAAAGGCACATCACCATGATGTGCCTGTATGTTACATGAGAACGTCTGCACAGTCCTCAATGCATGAAAGAAATTCCTTTCATGTTGCTAAAATTTATTAATTAACAGAGTCTTTCAGCGCTTTACCTGCACGGAAGCCCGGAACTTTACCGGCCGGGATAGTAATTTCTTTACCGGTCTGAGGGTTACGTCCGGTGCGCTCAGCCCTTTCGCGTACTGAGAAAGTCCCGAAACCGACCAGAGCGACTTCATCACCCTCTTTCAGTGAATCAGTCACTGCGCCCATAAAGGCATCCAATACACGTCCGGCCGCAGCCTTGGAGATATCCGCATTTGCAGCAATTTTGTCGATCAGTTGTGATTTATTCACTCTATCATCCCCTTTTAATTTTTCACTTCACCACAAGGCTTTTGCCCGGGTAAAGAACCGCCTTGTTATAGCAAGCATCTTAGCCCGATACAACGGTATTCAATCTTAATCTTCATTTCCGGCATTCGCTGACTGAAATCCGGTAAATATCGCCGGGTAACGACGATATTTACCGTTCAGCGGAGCCCCGCGGACGAACTATTTACTGACAACCTCAAACCCTTCCGGCGCACGTTCCAGCGCCAGACGCAGGACTTCTTCGATACGTTTAACCGGGTGAATTTTCAGGTCAGCAATCACATTATCCGGAATCTCTTCCAGGTCACGCTTGTTTTCGTCAGGGATCAATACAGTTTTAATCCCGCCGCGGTGTGCCGCCAGCAGTTTTTCTTTCAGGCCACCGATAGGTAACACCTGGCCACGGAGCGTTATTTCCCCGGTCATCGCCACATCGGCACGAACAGGGTTGCCTGTCAGGCTGGAGACCAGCGCGGTACACATAGCGATACCTGCACTCGGGCCGTCTTTCGGTGTTGCCCCTTCCGGAACGTGGACGTGGATATCCCGTTTCTCATAGAAATCACTGCTGATCCCCAGAGAATCGGCACGGGCACGGACAACGGTCAGTGCCGCCTGGATAGATTCCTGCATCACCTCGCCCAGAGAGCCGGTATACGTCAGCTTACCTTTACCCGGTACACTGGCGGTTTCGATGGTCAGCAGATCCCCGCCGACTTCAGTCCATGCCAGACCGGTGACCTGACCGATACGGTTTTCCTCGTCGGCTCGTCCGTAGTCAAAACGCTGTACGCCCAGGAACTCCTTCAGGTTGTCGCTATTGATGGTGATATGTTTCTGGTTTTTATCCAGTAACAACGCCTTCACCGCTTTACGACACAGCTTGGACAATTCACGTTCCAGGCTACGCACGCCGGCTTCCCGGGTGTAATAACGGATAATCCCCATCAGCGCACTGTCTTCAACCGTAATCTCTTTCGGCTTCAGCGCATTACGCTCAATCTGTTTCGGTAACAGGTGACGTTTAGCAATGTTCAGCTTTTCGTCTTCGGTATAACCGGACAGACGGATCACTTCCATACGGTCCAGCAGCGGTGCCGGAATGTTCATGGAGTTTGAGGTCGCGACAAACATCACGTCGGACAGGTCATAATCCACTTCCAGGTAGTGATCGTTAAATGCGATATTCTGTTCCGGGTCCAGCACTTCCAGCAATGCTGAGGCCGGGTCGCCGCGCATATCAGACGACATTTTGTCAATTTCATCCAGCAGGAACAGCGGGTTTTTCACCCCGACTTTCGCCATTTTCTGGATGAGTTTGCCTGGCATTGAGCCAATGTACGTCCTGCGGTGCCCACGGATTTCTGCCTCATCACGAACGCCGCCCAGTGCCATACGCACATATTTACGGCCGGTCGCTTTAGCGATGGACTGACCCAGAGAGGTTTTACCAACACCCGGAGGCCCCACCAGGCAAAGGATAGGCCCTTTGATTTTATTCACACGGCTCTGAACCGCTAAATATTCAAGGATACGATCCTTAACACGCTCCAGACCGTAATGGTCGGTATCCAATGTCTCCTGTGCCTTACGCAGATCTTTTTTGACCTTGCTTCGGCCCGTCCAGGGAACCTGAACCATCCAGTCAATATAACCACGCACCACTGTCGCTTCTGCAGACATCGGTGACATCATTTTCAGTTTCTGCAGCTCAGCTTCCGTTTTTTCTTTTGCCTCTTTCGGCATTCTGGCAGCATCAATTTTACGTTGCAGCGCTTCAAATTCGTCGGGTGCGTCGTCCATCTCGCCGAGTTCTTTCTGAATCGCTTTCATTTGCTCATTCAGATAGTACTCGCGCTGGCTTTTTTCCATCTGCTTCTTGACGCGGTTACGGATGCGTTTTTCAACCTGCAGCAGGTCAATTTCAGACTCCATCATCGCCATCAGGTATTCGAGGCGCTCAGTGATGTCAGTCATCTCAAGCACAGACTGTTTATCCGCCAGCTTCAGCGGCATATGCGCAGCAATCGTATCCGCCAGACGCGCCGCATCATCGATATTATTAAGCGATGTCAGCACTTCCGGAGGGATTTTTTTGTTCAGTTTTATGTAGCCTTCAAACTGATTGACTGCGGTACGGACCAGAACTTCCTGTTCACGTTCTTCAATCTCTGCAGACGCCAGAAAGTCTGCACGGGCTACAAAATGGTCACCGTCATCGGCGAGGGTTTCGATATGTGCACGCTGTAACCCTTCAACCAGTACTTTGACCGTACCATCAGGAAGTTTCAGCATTTGCAGGACAGAAGCAACAGTACCGACTGAAAAAAGATCACCGACGGCGGGTTCATCTGTTGATGCTTCTTTCTGAGCCACCAGCAGGATCTTTTTATCGTTGTCCATCGCTGCTTCCAGACAGCGTATCGATTTCTCGCGCCCAACAAACAACGGAATAACCATGTGCGGATAAACCACCACATCGCGTAATGGCAATACGGGGATTTCAATGCGTTCGGAACGCTCAGAAGTCATAGAGCTCTCTCTTAGTTAATTTCCGCCAGGTAACAGGCTGCCACCCTATTTGTCTGACCAGGGTGCTTAAGGCCCAAAGATAATTGAGTATATGGGGATGTTGACACGACATTCAATGTCATAAATGCGAGAAAAATGAAAGGGGAAGCAATTTTCCCCTTTCATTGGTTACCGGAGTGCAGAAATTGCTGAATTATTCGCCGGAAGCCTGTACTTCCTGCGTGCTGTAGATCAGCATAGGTTCGGATTTGCCTTCAATGACAGAATCATCAATGACGACTTTTTCAATCCCTTCCATAGACGGTAAATCGTACATGGTATCCAGTAAAGCGGCTTCCACGATTGAACGCAGACCACGGGCACCGGTTTTACGGGCCATCGCTTTTTTGGCAATCGCCGTCAGTGCTTCATCGCGGAACTCAAGCTCTGCACCTTCGAGGCCGAATAATGCCTGATACTGCTTGGTCAGGGCATTTTTAGGCTCACGCAGGATCTGGATCAGCGCTTCTTCACTCAGTTCGTTCAGCGTAGCCACCACCGGCAGACGACCGATAAACTCAGGGATCAGACCAAATTTAATTAAGTCTTCAGGTTCAACCTGAGACAGTAATTCACCTTCAGTCGCTTTCTGAGACTTATCTTTCACCGTGGCACCAAAACCAATCCCGGAGCCGGTTTCGACACGCTGAGCAATGACTTTATCCAGTCCGGCAAAAGCACCACCGCAGATAAACAGAATTTTAGAGGTATCGACCTGTAAAAATTCCTGTTGCGGATGTTTACGTCCACCCTGAGGCGGAACGGCAGCCACCGTACCTTCAATCAGTTTCAGTAAGGCTTGCTGAACGCCCTCACCAGAAACATCGCGGGTGATTGACGGGTTATCCGATTTACGGGAAATTTTGTCAATTTCGTCAATATAGACGATACCGCGCTGTGCTTTCTGCACATCATAATCACATTTTTGCAGCAGTTTCTGGATGATGTTTTCCACATCCTCACCCACATAACCTGCTTCGGTCAGGGTGGTGGCATCTGCCATCGTGAAAGGCACATCCAGTAAACGCGCCAGGGTTTCAGCCAGTAAGGTTTTACCGCTACCGGTCGGGCCAATCAGCAAAATGTTACTTTTACCCAGTTCAACGCCGTTGCTGGTATCCCCATTGCGCAGACGCTTGTAGTGGTTGTACACCGCTACTGACAGAACTTTTTTGGCTTTTTCCTGGCCAATCACGTAATCATCCAGATGAACACGTATTTCACGTGGCGTAGGCAGGGCGCTACGTTCACGATGCGGTGCAACTTCTTTAATTTCCTCTCGGATAATGTCGTTGCATAAATCGACGCATTCATCACAGATATACACTGACGGTCCGGCAATCAGTTTACGCACTTCATGCTGGCTCTTGCCGCAAAAAGAGCAGTACAGCAACTTACCTGAACCGTCTTTGCGCTTCTCTGTCATCAGTTAACCTCTTTATAGTTTCGGCTGCCCGCCTGTGACCCGGGGTCTGGCGGGCGATACCCGGCAATACACTCTCTGCTACTTCAGACTGCACGTCTGACATTGAGTGCAGTGTAGCAAAAAGTTTTATTTACGTTGCGTCAGAATTGAGTCGACCAGACCATACTCTACCGCTTCTGATGCTGAGAGGAAACGGTCACGCTCGGTATCCTCAATGATCTGTTCCAGCGGTTTGCCGGTATGTTTGGCCATCAATTCATTCATGCGCTGTTTCACCTTCAGGATTTCACGGGCATGGATTTCGATGTCCGATGCCTGTCCCTGGAATCCACCCAACGGCTGGTGGATCATGACACGTGAATTCGGCAGGCAGAAACGTTTACCTTCTGCGCCCGCCGTCAACAGGAATGCCCCCATTGAACACGCCTGCCCCATACAAATGGTGCTCACATCAGGCTTGATAAACTGCATGGTGTCATAAATTGACATCCCGGCGGTAATTACGCCACCTGGTGAGTTAATGTACAGGTAGATATCTTTCTCAGGGTTTTCAGCTTCCAGAAAAAGCATCTGAGCCACAATCAGGTTAGCCATGTGGTCTTCAACCTGACCAGTCAGGAAAATCACTCGCTCTTTAAGTAAGCGGGAAAAAATGTCGTATGAACGCTCACCGCGCGAGGTCTGCTCAACCACCATTGGCACCAGAGCCATCTGTGATGCTGTCATTTCACGTTCGCCACTGTATGACATAACCGTCTCCTGAATAAAGTTCGTTGGTAACACTCTGTACCGATTTTACGTTAGGAAAGCTACGATTCCCACGAAACCTGCCTCCCTCCGACAACGTCAGGACGGTTAATCAGCCAGTTTCTTTTCACACTCCCTCATATGTGGGGATAACTGCCAGTAATTCAAGCATAACAATCTTTTGAGGATTCGCGAAGATTATGCATGAGTTTGCCGGATAATCTGCCAGTAAATTGTGGAAATATAAAGAAAAAGTATGCCTGCCCGCCGGAAGGTCGCGGTATAAGTAAAAAAGCCCGTGACCATCAGGTTCACGGGCTTCATTTCAGTACACTTCAGACATCGCTTATGCTGTCTGAGCCTGGTTCATCAGGTCCTGGAAGCTGGCCGCTTTTTCGGTAACTTTTGCTTTTTCAAGCAGAACATCTACCGCTTGTTCTTCCAGAGCGACATTACGCATGTTTTCCATCAGCTCTTTGTTTTTGCCGTAGAATTCGATCACTTCCTGTGGATCTTCATACGCAGAAGCCATTTCTTCGATCAGACCTTTAACGCGGTCTTCGTCAGCTTTCAGTTCGCTGGTGCGGATAACTTCACCCAGCAGTAAACCGACAACAACGCGACGTTTAGCCTGCTCTTCGAACAGTTCACGTGGTAATTCCAGCGCCTGAGCTTCGTTACCACCAAAACGCTGTGCCGCCTGACGACGCAGAACATCAATTTCGCTGTCGATCAGCGCAGCCGGAACATCGATATCATTGGCTTTGATCAGGCCATCGATAGTCTGGGTTTTGATGTTGTTACGTACAGCATTTTTCAGTTCACGTTCCATGTTCTTACGAACTTCGGTACGCAGACCGGCAACCGATCCGTCAGCCACACCGAAACGTTTCACGAACTCTTCGGTGAATTCAGGCAGTTCACGCTGTTCTACTTTTTTCAGAACAATCGCAAACTTCGCTTCTTTACCTTTCAGGTTCTCGGCGTGGTAATCTTCCGGGAACTGAACGTCGATGGTGAATTCTTCACCGGCTTTGTGACCCACCAGGCCATCTTCGAAACCAGGGATCATGCGACCCTGTCCCATTGCCAGTACGAAGTCAGATGATTTTCCGCCTTCAAACTCTTCACCGTCAACAGACCCTGTGAAGTCGATAGTGACACGGTCTTCAGCAGTGGCGGCTTCGCTGGTTTCTTTCCAGTCAGCCTGCTGTTTACGCAGAGTATCCAGCATGGTATCGACATCTTCGTCTTTCACTTCTACCTGTGGTTTTTCAACCTCGATAGCGTCCAGACCTTGCAGTTCGATTTCCGGGTAAACTTCAAACTCTACCGCGTAGGTGAAATCTTCACCGGCTTTGTACTCACCAGGGACATACTTAGGAGCGCCCGCCGGGTTAATTTTTTCTTTGATGATCGCATCAATAAAGTTGCGGGACATCAGTTCGCCCAGCACGTCCTGACGCACGGAAGCACCGTAACGTTGTTCGATGATGTTGGCAGGCACTTTGCCTTTACGGAAACCATCGATGCGGACTTTCTTAGCTACATCAATCAGTTCTTTCTTCACCGCAGTCTCAATGCTGTCAGCAGCAACTGTGATGGTAATGCGACGGCCCAGGCCCTGTGTGGTTTCAACTGAAACTTGCATCTTGTTACCTCAAAAAATCACGTGCTCGGTCAACTTCAGACATCACGCATTAATGAATACGCACTATCCAACAACCGGGACGGCTTCCGTGAAGAATACTCCGTTCCCTGTTACCAGAAGCGTCCCGAAGACATTCCGGAAAAATAGACGCAGCATTATAGCGGCATCGGCTGAATGAGTCGAGGTGCCACATGCAGTGGATCAGGGCACTGACGCTGATTTTTGATCCATGCTGGTTATTTTTCATAAAAAAAACGGCCGGATGGCCGTTACCGGGAGTGGATCGCGTGACGGGTTATGCCTGTAACCCGGCTCCGCGGCAGTCAGGAGACGCGGGAACCGTATCCTGCAAGCCCTGCCATTCAGTCGTCGTATAGGTATGGAGCGCAAGGGCATGAACCGGGCCCGCAAGCTCTTCAGATAACACACTGTAGATTGCGCGATGCCGGGCCAGAAAACGCTGCCCCGCAAAGCGGTCAGTGACTATCACCACTTTAAAGTGGCTTTCTGAACCGGCAGGCACGTTGTGACGATAGCTCTCATCCTGAACATCAAGATGGACAGGCTGAAATTCGTTGCGTAACTTTTCTTCTATTAATCCCCGAATCATCTCTGTTACTCCTGGCTTGCGAGCACGCTGCCCTTCATTATCAATATTAGTTTGTTTTTCAGGAACACGGCACCTGTCTGCAAAAAATTACGTGCTATTTAATAGACGATTAAGCATGATAGTGCGGTGACATCCGCGGACTATGGATGAGTTATTCGCTGAAATCCAGAGGCTTTTACAGATTCTTCTGACAGCATTCCCGGGTATGCTGCCTCAGGTTCTGCCGGCACACTTTGTTGCGGGCTATATTGTTTTTATCATGTGATGAGAAAATTTGTATGTTAAAACGCGTAATCTTCCCTCTGCTGGCGGCGTTTGCCCTCGCTGGCTGCGCTACCAGCAGTAACACACTTGATGTCACCCCTAAAATGACATTGCCTCAGCAGGATCCCAGCCTGATGGGTGTCACGATTAGCGTAAACGGTGCTGACCAACGTACCAGCCAGGCGCTGGCCCAGGTCAATCGTGATAACCAGCTGGTTACCCTGACGCCGTCACGTGATTTGCGTTACCTGTTGCAGGAAGTGCTGGAAAAACAGATGACCGCGCGCGGTTATATGATTGGCCCTAACGGTGCCGTTGACCTGCAGATTATTGTCAACAAACTCTATGCTAACGTCACCCAGGGGAATCTGCGTTACAGCATTACCACTAATGCGGATATTTCTATTATCGCAACGGCGAAGAATGGTAACCGTCAGGTCAAAACCTATCGTCAGACTTATAGTGTTGAAGGAGCCTTCAATGCGACTAACGAGAAGATTACCAATGCCGTGAATACTGCGATGAGCGATGTCATTTCTGATATGGCTCAGGACACCAGCATCAATGACTTCATTAAACAAAACGCCCGCTGAATGATATGATTGCTGCATGAATTTTCATCATGCAGCAGGGTGTCATGCGTTCAGACTATTTAAAAATTTTCAGCCAGCGTAACTTTACTGTTCTGCTATTACTGGGGTTTTCGTCAGGCTTACCGCTGGCATTAACGTCCGGTACACTTCAGGCCTGGATGACCGTTGAAAATATCGACCTGAAAACTATCGGTATTTTCTCTCTGGTCGGACAGGCCTACGTCTTTAAGTTTCTCTGGTCCCCCTTCCTGGACCGTTATTCTCCGCCGGTACTGAGCCGTCGCCGGGGATGGTTATTAATCGCGCAATGTGCCCTATTGATAACCATCGCTGCCATGGGCTTTGTTCAGCCGTCCGGTCATCTGACCTTACTGGCATTGCTGGCCGTGCTGGTCGCCTTTTGTTCGGCCTCACAGGATATCGTGTTTGATGCCTGGAAAACGGATGTGCTGCCGGCAGAGCAACGCGGGAGCGGTGCGGCAATTACCGTACTCGGTTACCGGCTCGCCATGCTGGTATCCGGGGGGCTGGCCCTCTGGCTGGCGGACCGTTTCCTTGGCTGGCATGCCACCTACTGGCTGATGGCTCTGCTGATGCTGCCCGGGATCCTCGGAACCCTGATAGCAAAAGAGCCGGAAATAACCGCCGTCCGTCCGCTGACCCTTCGTGAAGCCGTGGTCGCCCCCCTGCTTGACTTCTTCGGCCGTAATAATGCCTGGCTGATGATCACTCTGATTATCCTGTATAAACTCGGTGATGCTTTTGCGGGCGCGCTGAGTACCACCTTCCTGATCCGTGGCCTGGGCTTCAATGCCGGCGATGTCGGGCTGGTGAATAAAACGTTCGGGTTACTGGCAACCATCATCGGTGCCCTGTATGGCGGGGTTCTGATGCAACGGCTAACCCTGTTCCGCGCACTGATGTGGTTTGGTATCTTTCAGACGGTGTCCAATCTGGCTTACTGGTTACTGAGTATCACTCCGGCACACCTGTGGAGTATGGCCAGCGCCGTCTTTATCGAAAATCTGTGCGGGGGGATGGGCACTGCTGCATTCGTCGCTCTGCTGATGGCCTTGTGTAACGCATCATTTTCAGCCACACAGTTCGCATTACTGTCTGCACTCTCAGCGGTGGGCCGGGTCTATGTGGGGCCGGCCGCTGGCTGGCTGGTCGAACTTTGGGGATGGCCGCTGTTCTATGCCTTCACCGTCTTCGCCGGTGTTCCCGGGTTGTTGTTGTTGCTGATTAGCCGTCACAGCCTCAACGGACTGACTCAGCAAACCTCTTTTCCTCGGCGAACCGCCTTTCCTGCCGCCTATCGTCTGGCTTTCCGGGTGTTTCTCGCCGGTTGTCTGGTACTTTTGGCCTGGCTGTCTACACTTATTCTGTCAGCGTTACATTGGTTACCCGCCGGATTTCAGGATGCGCCTGTTTTTGAAACAGGAATGGCCATTCTCTGCCTCGCCGTATTGTTCGGCGTGACACTCGATTTCCGGCAGATCAAAAAGTGACGTTAACTGCGTCACCTGAAGCAGGGTGAAACGTTATTTTACTTCACCCGCTTCACCTCTGTTAACAACTGCCCCAATGACAGCCAGCCGGTTGCGGTTATTATCGGTAAAATTGTTAACAAAAGGTTAAATGCTGATTTTTTGTAAAGAACGGGGAGCATTATAGCGATTAAGGAATAGTCGCGGGGAGTGCAGACCTGCCGGATAGAGTACTGACTAACTGACTGACGTATCTTAGTTTTTTAACCAAAGCCCACTTTTGTTAAATTTATCTAAAGGAAAGGATACATCCTCATGACAAAACCTCAATTTAGTTTACAGTAAAGAAACCTTACCGTAAAATGCCACCACACTTAAACGACAATAAGCCCTTTGTCATTGAGGTCGTTAAATGAGACTCAGGAAATACAGTAAAAGTTTGGGGATTTTGTCACTTATCACCGGCGCAGTGTTACTCAGTGGTTGTGATAGTGCCTTATTAAATCCCAAAGGTCAGATTGCAATGGAGCAACGTTCACTGATTATGACAGCCTTCGGCTTGATGTTAGTGGTGGTGATCCCTGTGATCTTTATGGCTATCGTGTTTGCCTGGAAATATCGGGCGTCGAATACGAACGCTAAATATTCACCTAACTGGTCACACTCAAATAAAGTAGAAGCTGTGGTGTGGATAGTGCCTATCCTTATCATTCTCTTCCTGGGTGTGTTGACATGGAAATCAACCCACGCACTTGAGCCCGCAAAACCTATTGCTTCAGATGTAAAACCTGTACAGATTGACGTCATTGCCCTCGACTGGAAATGGTTGTTTATCTATCCGGAACAAGGGATAGCAACCGTCAACCAGATTGCCTTCCCGGTCAATACGCCGGTCAGTTTCAGAATTACCTCGAACTCCGTCATGAACTCCTTCTTTATTCCTACTCTTGGCAGCCAGATCTATGCGATGGCGGGAATGCAGACCAAACTGCACCTGATTGCCAATCAGCCGGGAATTTTTGATGGTATTTCGTCGAACTTCAGCGGTCGCGGTTTCTCTGGTATGAAGTTCAAAGCCATTGCGACCAAAGATAACGCAGACTTCCTGCAGTGGGTAGATAAAGTGAAGGCGTCGTCAAATACGCTGACCACCATGGATCAATTCAACCAACTGGCAGCACCGAGTGAGAATAATCCCGTGGAGTACTTCTCTACCGCTAATCCGCAACTGTTCAACGAAGTTGTCGATAAGTTCATGGCACATGACGGGAATATGACCATGTCTCAGCACGAAGGCATGGATATGAGCCATCAGGCTACCGCCGGAGCAGGGGAATAAACCATGTTAGGAAAATTAAGTTTAGCGGCGATCCCATTTGACGTACCTATCGTTATGGTGACCTGTTCCGCTATTATTATTGTGGGTATCGCTATCCTGGCGGCTATCACTTACTTCGGTAAGTGGCAGTATCTGTGGTCGGAATGGATCACCTCCATCGACCATAAAAAGCTCGGTATCATGTACATTATCCTGGCGTTCGTCATGCTGTTGCGTGGTTTCGCCGATGCTATCATGATGCGTAGCCAGCAGGTACTGGCTTCAGCAGGTGAGGCAGGCTTCCTGCCCCCCCATCACTACGATCAGATCTTCACCGCTCACGGTGTGATTATGATCTTCTTCGTGGCGATGCCTTTTGTCGTCGGACTGATGAACATTGCCGTGCCTCTGCAAATTGGTGCGCGTGATGTCGCCTTTCCGTTCCTCAATAACCTCAGCTTCTGGTTTACCGCAATCGGTGTGATTCTGGTGAACCTGTCTCTCGGGGTCGGGGAATTTGCACAGACTGGCTGGCTGGCCTATCCGCCGCTTTCCGGGAGCGAATACAGTCCCGGGGTCGGGGTCGACTACTGGATCTGGAGTCTGCAATTATCCGGTATCGGGACGACGCTGACAGGGATCAACTTCTTCGTGACTATTCTGAAGATGCGTGCACCTGGCATGACGATGTTCAAAATGCCGATCTTTACCTGGGCATCGCTCTGTACCAACGTACTGATTATTGCTGCGTTCCCGGTACTGACGGTGACTCTGGCACTGCTGACGCTTGACCGTTATCTGGGCTTCCATTTCTTTACTAATGAAATGGGCGGCAACATGATGATGTACGTCAACCTGATCTGGGTCTGGGGACATCCGGAAGTGTATATTCTGGTGCTGCCGGTCTTCGGGGTCTTCTCTGAAGTCACTGCGACCTTCTCCAAAAAGCGGATGTTCGGCTACACCTCAATGGTGTGGGCAACCGTGGCAATTACCGTACTGTCGTTTGTTGTCTGGCTCCACCACTTCTTTACCATGGGTGCCGGAGCGAACGTCAACGCCTTCTTCGGTATTATGACCATGATTATCGCTATCCCTACCGGGGTAAAAATCTTCAACTGGCTGTTCACCATGTATCAGGGTCGCGTTCAGATGACCGCGCCGATGCTCTGGACCGTAGGTTTTATTATCACCTTCTCTGTGGGCGGAATGACCGGGGTGCTTCTGGCCGTGCCGGGTGCTGACTTTGTCCTGCATAACAGCCTGTTCCTGATTGCTCACTTCCACAACGTGATTATCGGTGGTGTGGTCTTCGGTTGTATGGCGGGTGTCACTTACTGGTTCCCGAAAGCGTTCGGCTTCACGCTGAATGAAACCTGGGGTAAACGTTCTTTCTGGTGCTGGATCATCGGTTTCTTCGTCGCCTTTATGCCGCTGTATGCGTTAGGCTTCATGGGAATGACCCGTCGTCTGAGTCAGAACATCGACCCGCAATTCCATCCGCTGCTGGTGGTGGCCGCCTGTGGTGCCGGGATTATCGCGCTGGGTATTCTGTGTCAGCTCATTATGTTCTGGGTGTCTGTCCGTGACCGCGACCAAAACCGTGATCTGACCGGTGACCCGTGGGGTGCCCGTACACTGGAGTGGTCTATCTCCTCCCCTCCTCCGGTTTATAACTTTGCCGTGATCCCTGAAATTCATGAACGTGATGCTTTCTGGGAAATGAAGGAACGCGGTGAGGCGTACCAGCAGCCCGCGCATTATGAAGCGATTCATATGCCGAAAAATAGCGGCGTTCCGGCCATTATCGCGCTGTTTGCCACCATTTTCGGTTTTGCCATGATCTGGTGGATTTGGTGGCTGGCGGGAATTTCCTTTGTTGCCATTATCGCGCTGTGGATTGCTAAAAGCTTCGATGAAGATGTGGATTACTATGTCTCTGCCGAAGAGGTCGAACGGACTGAACGCAAACACTTTGAAGAACTCAGCAAAGCAGGTGTGAAATAATGTCTTCTCCAACTCTGTCTAAACAGCACGACGCCCATGCAGCGCATGGGCATCACGATGCAGGAGCCAATAAAGTCTTTGGCTTCTGGATCTACCTGATGAGTGACTGCATTATCTTTGCAACACTGTTTGCTACCTATGCGGTGATGGTGCATAACACCGCCGGGGGGCCTTCAGGTAAGAATTTCTTCGAACTGCCTTATGTTCTGGGTGAAACAGCACTATTGTTGTTCAGCTCAATAACCTACGGCTTCTCTGTCATCGCCATGAACAGAAACAGCAAAAATGCCGTAGTCGGCTGGCTGGTGCTGACTTTCCTGCTCGGCCTTGGCTTTATCGGTATGGAGATCAATGAGTTCCACCATCTGATTGCCGAAGGCTGGGGGCCGCAACGCAGTGGTTTCCTGTCCGCTTTCTTCACGCTGGTCGGCACGCATGGTCTGCACGTGACCTGTGGCCTGATCTGGATGCTGGTTCTGATGTATCAGGTCGCGACCCGTGGGCTGAATGCGGCTAACCGTACCCGTATCATGTGTCTGAGCCTGTTCTGGCACTTCCTGGATGTGGTTTGGATCTGTGTATTTACCATTGTCTATCTGATGGGGGCCATGTAATGAGTCATACTGTAAATGAGCATGGTGCATCTCACGGGAGTCTGAAGTCTTACATTACGGGCTTTATTCTTTCTGTCATCCTGACGGGGATCCCGTTCTGGATGGTGATGGAGGGCAGTGCAGAAAAAAGCACAACGCTTGTGGTGGTCGTTCTCTGTGCGGTGGTTCAGGTGATCGTTCACCTTGTCTGCTTCCTGCATCTGGACCGTAAGTCAGAGGGGGGCTGGAACCTGGTGGCCATCGTCTTCTCAGCAATCATTATTCTGATTGTTGTCGTTGGCTCACTCTGGATCATGTGGAATCTTAACTACAACATGATGCCCCACTAAGAGTTATACGTCATGATTAAGCAATACCTGCAAGTGACAAAACCAGGAATTATTTTCGGAAATCTAATTTCTGTGGTGGGTGGGTTTTTACTGGCCTCCAAGGGCAGTATTAATTACACCTTATTCCTCACATCTATGGTCGGCGTATCATTAGTGGTGGCATCGGGTTGTGTCTTTAACAACGTGATCGACCGTGATATCGACCGGAAAATGGAGAGAACGAAGAACAGGGTTCTCGTGAAAGGACTCATTTCCGCGAAAACCAGCCTGGTGTATGCGACCCTTCTGGGTATTGCTGGCTTTATGATGTTGTATTTTGGCGCCAATCCACTGGCAATGTGGTTATCAGTGATTGGCTTCATCGTCTACGTCGGCATCTACAGCCTCTATATGAAGCGTCATTCGGTGTACGGCACGTTAATCGGGAGTCTTTCAGGGGCAGCCCCCCCTGTTATCGGTTACTGTGCCGTATCGAATGAATTTGATGCCGGAGCCATTATCCTGCTGGCTATCTTTAGCCTCTGGCAAATGCCGCATTCCTATGCCATTGCCATTTACCGGTTTAAAGATTACCAGGCCGCTAATATTCCGGTATTACCGGTGGTGAAAGGGATCCCGGTCGCTAAACATCATATTACCATTTATATTCTGGCCTTTATGATAGCAACACTGATGCTCTCTCTGGGCGGGTATGCAGGCTACAAGTATCTGGTGGTTGCTGCGGTGGTGAGTCTCTGGTGGCTCGGTATGGCCCTTTCCGGCTATAAGCGTACCAATGATGATCGCCTCTGGGCCAGGAAGTTATTTGTCTTCTCTATTGTTGCCATTACCGCTCTCAGCGTGATGATGTCCGTCGATTTTATGACCCCGACATCAAAAGATCTGCTGACTTACGTCTGGTAACTCCCCTCCCCTGTCAGATCAACAAAGGCGCGACATACGCGCCTTTTCTTTTTTTGTTACTTCTGTTTGTAAAGTATTATTTTACCGGGCTTGTTGTGCACCTTACTATAGCGTCAGTCAATAAAAAGAGGTTTTGATGAACGATAATAAAATGACGTCGCTGGAACGGAGAGCAACATGGGGACTCGGCACCGTCTTTTCGCTACGGATGCTGGGTATGTTTATGGTGCTGCCCGTACTAACGACCTATGGTATGGCCCTGCAGGGGGCCTCCGAAGCGCTGATTGGTTTAGCCATTGGCATCTATGGTTTAGCTCAGGCCGTATTCCAGATCCCGTTCGGGTTACTGTCTGACCGTATTGGCCGCAAACCCTTAATCGTCGGAGGGCTGTTGTTATTTGTACTGGGTAGCGTCATCGCCGCCTGTACGCAGTCTATCTGGGGAATTATTCTCGGGCGCGCTTTACAGGGTTCCGGGGCCATTGCCGCGGCAGTGATGGCGCTGCTTTCTGACCTGACCCGTGAACAGAACCGTACCAAAGCGATGGCATTTATCGGTATCAGCTTTGGGGTCACTTTTGCCATTGCCATGGTGATAGGCCCGGTGGTTACCCATATCCTGGGTCTGCATGCCCTGTTCTGGATGATTGCGATACTGGCTACCCTCGGCATTATTATTACGCTGGCCATTGTCCCTTCCGCCAAAGATCATGTACTGAACCGTGAGTCCGGCATGGTAAAAGGCAGCTTTAAAAAGGTGCTGGCCAGCCCGCGGTTACTGAAGCTGAATTTCGGGATCCTTTGCTTACATATCCTGCTCATGTCGAGCTTTGTGGCTCTGCCAGGTCAGTTCGAAAATGCAGGTTTCCCGCCATCACAGCACTGGAAAGTCTATTTTGTCACCATGCTGATTGCATTTGTGGTCGTCATGCCTTTCGTCATCATTGCCGAAGTAAAACGCAGGATGAAAGCGGTATTTATCAGTTGTGTCGCCCTGCTGGTCATTGCAGAAATTATTCTTTGGGGAGCAGGCACACACTTCTGGACCCTGGTGGTCGGCGTACAGGTGTTCTTTATCGGTTTTAATCTGATGGAAGCGATTCTGCCTTCACTGATCAGTAAAGAATCACCGGCAGGCTATAAAGGAACGGCGATGGGCGTCTATTCCACCAGCCAGTTTATCGGTGTCGCTATTGGCGGTAGCCTGGGCGGCTGGATCTTCGGTCATATGGATGCGCAAACCGTTTTCCTGGCCGGAACCCTGCTGGCCGTGGTCTGGCTGCTGGTCAGTCTGACCATGAAAGAGCCACCGTATGTCAGCAGCCTGCGACTGGTGTCAGATCAGCTGCACCATACTCCCGGCCTTGAGCAGAAATTATCCGCCGTCGAGGGTGTTTCCTCGGTCATGATGGTACCGGACGAAAACAGTATCTATGTAAAAATTGACAGTAAAGTCACCAGCCGCGAAGCGCTGGAAACGCTGATTGCAGAGTATCAGCCTCAGCAGGCGTAATATCAGCCCCTGTCATACAAAAACGCGGCCCGGAGAGAGCCGCGTTTTTTTTACCGGAAGCAGTTAGTCACGGAAGTTTTTGAACTGGAAAGGCTGGCCCAGGTTGCCGCCGCGAACCAGTGCCATCGCACCCTGAAGATCATCGCGGGATTTTCCGGTCACCCGTAATGACTCCCCCTGGATCTGCGTCTGGACTTTCAGCTTGCTGTCTTTGATCAGTTTTACGATTTTTTTGGCGACATCCGTTTCGATGCCCTTTTTCAGTTTCGCGTCCACAGACCAGTTTTTACCGCTGTGTTCGATCTCTTCAGGCACTTCCAGCGCTGCCCCTTCAATTCCGCGCTTTAATAATTTCTCACGCAGAATATCCACCAGTTGTTTCACCTGAAAATCCGATTCCGAACTGATCTTAATGGTTTCATTTTTTTCGTTTAATTCAACCGCAGCAACCACGTTACGAAAATCAAAACGGGTAGATAATTCGCGGCTGGCATTTTCTACCGCATTGCGCACTTCCTGAAGTTCAACTTCAGAAACAATATCGAAAGATGGCATATTCTCTTCTCCTGATTCGGTTTTGCCATGCATAATACGCAGATCGACGCGGTAAAAAAATGCCTGAGCCTGAAAACATCAGACCCGGCAGCGAAAACCGGTATTTTTGTCGCCGGCTATCCGGAGTTATTATGAAAATTACGGTACTGGGGTGCGGAGCCCTGGGACAACTATGGCTGTCAGCCTTACACCGTCAGGGACATGAGGTTCAGGGATGGCTACGCAATGCTCATTCCGGCACCCACGTTCATATCACCGCTCCTGACGGAGAAATGCATCGTCACTGGTTTCCGGCCAATCGCCAGGCATTGCTTGCGGACTGCGAGTTACTACTGGTAACGCTTAAAGCAGCACAAATTTCGTCTGCCGTTCTGCAAATTCAGCCCTTATTGCCCTCCCGCTGCATTATCGTACTGATGCATAACGGGATGGGGGTGGTTGATGAGTTACCTCCCCTGCCCCAGACTGTACTGCGGGCGATTACGACGCATTCCGCCTGGCGTCAACAGGGACGGGTCATCCATGTTGCCCATGGGGTCACGCATATCGGACCTGTGGCCAGCAATGAAAACCATCTCAGTCCGCTGGCTGACCTGCTGCATGAGGCATTACCGGAAGTGGCCTGGCATAACGATATCCTGCCCGCCTGCTGGAATAAGCTGGCCATCAATTGTGTGATCAATCCGCTCAGCATTAAATACGACTGTACTAACGGTGAACTCCTGCAGTACGGCGGTGAAATTACCACGCTCTGTGAGGAGATAGCCGCAGTAATGAACCGTGAGGGCCTGCATGCCGATGCCAGGCAACTGGAGCAGAATGTGACCCATGTCATGCAGAACAGCGCTGCTAACTATTCATCTATGCTGCAGGATATCCGCGCGGGGCGCACAACAGAAACAGACTATATTACCGGCTACCTGCTGCGTAAGGCTGCCGGGTATGGTCTTGCGGCCCCCGCAAATCGCGAATTATATCAGAGAGTAAAAATAAAGGAGTCGGCCAATGGGCACCCAAAAATCAGTGCTGGTTTGTCTGGCGCATGGCAGTGAAGAAACCGAAGCGGTTACCGTTATCGACCTGCTGGTCAGGGCAGGCATTCACGTCACTACAGCCAGTACAGAAAGCGATGGTGAACTGCTGATCACCTGCTCCCGTGGCGTCAGATTACAATGCGATACCGCGCTGGTCTCCGTTGCGGATCAGCCTTTTGATGCACTGGTTCTGCCAGGGGGACAGAAAGGGGCTGAAACCTTCAGCGAAAGCGTCCTGTTGCTGGAAACCCTCCGTCAGTACCGGACAACCGACCGGATTGTCGCTGCCATTTGCGCAGCACCGGCGCTGGTGCTGGCAGCCCATGAGCTTTTCCCGGACGGAAATATGACCGGCTTCCCTGGCCTGCGCGAAAGTATTCCGGCAAAACAGTGGGTCGAACGCCGGGTCGTCTGGGATCCACGAGTGAACCTGCTGACCAGTCAGGGACCGGGGACCGCGTTTGATTTTGGGCTGAAACTGATTGATCTGCTGGCAGGCCCTGACACCGCCCGGGAAGTGGCTGAACCTCTGGTTCTGGCCCCGGGGATCTATAACTACCAGGAAATCTGATACAAAAAAGCCCGTGATAAGGTGAGTTATCACGGGCTTTCAGAGGTTATCTGCCGTTACGGACGATACACTTTCACATTCGTATAGCCCTGCTCATGCAGGTAAAGTGCCTGCAGACGACTCATCACTCCCCGATCACAATACAGAAGCCAGGTACGGCTCTGGTCAAGATCAGCAAACTGGCTGCCGAGCTTATAAAACGGCAGCGATTTGATCTCGACATTCCCCGCCTGTAACGGGTTCTCTTCGTATTCATCGACCGACCGGATATCCAGGATACTGTCGTTTTCACCGAACGCATCCACCGTTTCAATCTCAACCACATCGCGGGCCGCTTGCTCCGCGATCTCGCGAATATCCAGATTGCTGGCTTCTTCAACCACTTTTTCCAGGATACCGAAATCGAAGTTTTCTTCTTCGGCCAGGATCTTACTCTTCAGCGCTTTCACTGTCGGACTTTTGGAGATCACACCACAGTATTCCGGCATGGTACGGGCAAAATCTTCCGTCCCGATCTTACGCGCCACATCAATGATATGTTCTTTATCATGAGAGATCAGCGGGCGCAGGATCAGTGTGTCACTGGCATTATCAATTAAGCGCAGATTGGTCAGCGTCTGGCTGGAGACCTGGCCGAGTGCTTCACCGGTCACCAGCGCCTGCACGCCATAGCGCTCTGCCACCATGGAGGCAGCACGAACCATCATGCGCTTAAGCACAACCCCCATCTGGCCGTCATCGATATTTTCGAGGATGGCACCCACAACAGGTTCAAAGTCGATGGCGACAAACCGGACACGGTGCGAACGACCGTAACGGGTCCAGAGGTAATGAGCCACCTGCCGCACACCAATCTCATGGGCAGCGCCCCCGAGATTGAAGAAACAATAGTGCACCCGGCATCCGCGACGCATCAGCATATAGCTGGACACACCGGAATCGAACCCACCGGAGATTAGCGATAAAACATCTTCCTGCGTCCCGATAGGGAAGCCGCCAATACCTTCATGCCGTTCGGTCACCAGCAACAGACGGTCATCGTCGATTTCCAGGTTAACCGTCACTTCCGGACGGGTTAACCGGACAGAGGCGGAAGGAATGTGCTGGTTCAGTCCGCCGCCAACATAACGCTCAACATCCTGTGAGCTGAACTCATGTTTCCCGCGGCGTTTAGCACGGACACAGAAGGTTTTACCTTCCAGTCTTTCACGGTTTAATGCCAGGGTCTGCTCAAAGATGTCGTGCATATCGGTGTAAGTATGTTCTTCCACCGCCAGGATATGATGGATCCCGGGAATACGCGTCAACTCTTCGGCAATTACCGGTTTCAGCGCTTCATTTTTTGAACGGACGACAATGTGGTCCCAGTGACGAACAACTTTGATCTCTTCGTCGACGGTTTTCAGGATATTGCGAATATTTCCGTTAAGGATTTTAATAAAACGCAGTCGTACAGACTGGCTTTTAATCGTGATTTCCGGAAACAGTTTTATGATAAACTTCATGGCGGCACAGGCTTATTCAGGGAAAATAAGTGTTAATAACTTACACACTTAACTGTTAAAATCAGAGAATGGCGGACAGCTTCGGAGATGTCCCGCATCCAGGATGCGCGAGTATATCATCTTTGTTGCGACTCTGCTTCTGCAACCTCTGTCACATTGATCATTTTGCTAATCGTTTGTGGTCAGCTACCATAAGTGATTACAATTGAATATATAAATCGTTGAGCCGGTGTCTACTATGCCTAAAAAAACCGAACCTTCTGTCAGCTTTGAACAAGCGCTGCAGGAGCTGGAAAGCATTGTCCGTCGTCTGGAAGGGGGAGAATTGCCATTAGAAGAAGCCCTGAACGAATTTGAAAAAGGCGTAAAGCTTGCCAAAACCGGCCAGCAAACATTACAGAAAGCCGAGCAACGGGTGCAGATCTTACTGAAACCGGATGAAAATGCCGGCCTGAATGCCTTCACCCCGGACAGTCACTAATGGATTTGTCGATATTACTGGCCACCTATCGTCAGCGGGTGGATAACACATTAACCCGATTACTTAATGACCTGCCCTTTCAGAGTTCTCCACTGGTGAATGCCATGGAGCACGGCGTATTGTTAGGCGGCAAGCGTATGCGGCCGTTTCTGGTCTATGCTACCGGTCATATGCTGGGGGTTCCGCTCCCGGTGCTGGATATCCCTGCCGCGGCCATTGAATGTATTCATGCCTACTCATTGATCCATGATGATCTGCCTGCGATGGATGATGATGCATTACGACGGGGGCAACCGACCTGTCATATCGCTTTTGGTGAAGATACCGCCATTCTGGCCGGTGACGCCTTACAGACTCTGGCTTTCACTGCCCTGAGTACTCATCCGATGCAGGACGTCACGGCAGAAACACGGCTGGCCATGATCTCCGAACTCGCCACCGCCAGTGGCGCTGCAGGTATGTGTGGCGGACAGGCGCTGGATTTAGCCGCGGAAGGAAAATCCGTCGGTCTGGAGGCACTGGAGACTATCCATCGCCATAAAACCGGCGCATTAATTCGTGCGGCAGTCAGAATAGGTGCCTGTTGTGCCGGCGAAAAAGCCCTGCCGTTGCTGCCGGAACTTGATCGTTATGCCAGTGCTATCGGGCTGGCTTTTCAGGTTCAGGATGACATCCTCGATGTTGTCGGCGACACCGAGGTTATCGGTAAACGCCAGGGGGCCGATATCGCCCTCGGGAAAAGCACCTACCCGGCCCTGCTTGGCCTTGAAGGGGCCCGCGAAAAGGCCCGCCTGCTCTGCCAGGAAGCCATGGATGCATTGGATAAGCTCGCCGAAAAATCTTTCGATACCGCCTCATTACAGGCGCTGGCGGGTTATATAATTGAACGTGATAAATAACATCCATAATGAGTCACTGATGAGTTTTGATACCACCCAATACCCGACACTGGCGCTGGCAAGCACAGTGCAGGAATTACGTCTATTGCCAAAAGAGAAGCTCCCTGCCCTGTGTGGTGAGCTGCGTCAATACCTGCTCGACAGTGTCAGCCAGTCCAGCGGCCATTTTGCCTCCGGACTGGGGGTCGTCGAACTGACGGTCGCTCTGCACTATGTTTACAATACACCGTTCGATCATCTGGTCTGGGATGTCGGTCATCAGGCATATCCGCACAAGATCCTGACCGGCCGTCGTGACCGTATCGGCACTATCCGTCAGAAAAACGGGCTGCACCCGTTTCCGTGGCGCGATGAAAGTGAACACGACGTACTGAGTGTTGGTCATTCATCAACCTCGATCAGTGCCGGACTGGGCATGGCGGTAGCGGCAGAAAAAGAAGCCGCAGGACGCCGCACCGTCTGTGTGATAGGTGACGGTGCCATTACCGCAGGTATGGCCTTTGAAGCCATGAACCATGCCGGCGATATTAAGCCGGACATGCTGGTGATCCTGAACGATAACGATATGTCGATTTCAGAGAATGTCGGGGCGCTGAATAACCGGGTGGCCCAAATCCTCTCCGGAAAAACCTATTCACGGTTGCGGGAAAGTGGCAAACGCGTTCTGACCGGGCTGCCGCCAATCAAAGAGCTGGTAAAACGTACCGAAGAACACCTGAAAGGAATGGTTTCCCCGGGTACATTATTCGAAGAGCTTGGCTTTAATTATATCGGTCCGGTCGACGGTCATGATGTGCTGACACTGGTCAGTACATTAACCAATATGCGTAACCTGAGCGGCCCGCAATTTCTGCATATCATCACCCGTAAAGGGAAAGGCTACGCACCGGCAGAACAGGATCCTATTGCCTGGCATGCGGTACCGAAGTTTGACCCGGCCAGCGGAGCGCTGCCTAAGAGCAAAGACGGCATTCCCACCTATTCCAAAATCTTCGGCGACTGGCTGTGTGAAATGGCTGCACAGGACGATAAGCTGATGGGGATCACCCCTGCGATGCGTGAAGGCTCCGGGATGGTCCGTTTTTCCCGCGAATATCCGCAGCAATATTTTGATGTCGCGATTGCCGAACAACATGCGGTGACCTTTGCCGCAGGCATGGCCATTGGCGGCTATAAACCGGTGGTGGCGATTTACTCGACCTTTCTGCAACGCGCCTACGATCAATTGATCCATGATGTCGCTATTCAGAAACTGCCGGTGTTGTTTGCTATTGACCGCGGAGGTATTGTCGGTGCCGACGGACAGACCCACCAGGGCGCCTTCGATATTGCCTTCCTGCGCTGTATTCCGGACCTGGTGATCATGACCCCGAGTGACGAAAATGAATGCCGGAACATGCTGTATACCGGTTATCACCATCAGCAGGGGCCAAGTGCGGTGCGCTATCCGCGGGGTAATGGTCGCGGGCTGGAAAGTGAGCCGCTGCAACAGTTACCGCTGGGTAAAGGCCTCGTGAAACGTCAGGGGGAAAAAATCGCTATTCTGAACTTCGGGACGCTGTTGCCTGAAGCCGAAAGCGTGGCCGAATCACTGAATGCTACCCTGGCTGATATGCGCTTTGTGAAGCCTATGGATGAAGCTCTGGTGCTGCAACTGGCAGAAAGCCACGACATGCTGGTGACGCTGGAAGAAGGTGCTATTAGCGGGGGTGCCGGTAGCGGAGTGAATGAAATTCTGATGGCAGCACGTCGCATGACACCGGTACTGAACCTGGGGCTGCCTGACCGCTTTATTTCACAGGGCACTCAGGATGAAGTTCGTCATGACCTGGGGCTGGATGCAGAGGGAATTCTGGCGGCTATCGAACGCTGGCAGGCGCTGTAAGCAGAAAGTCAGATTCGGCAACGGGTTTGCCGAATCTGACCCGTTTCTGATTGGGACAAGACTCAGAAAGGAATGAATGCAGGAAAGTAGTGCGCTACCGCAAAGATTAACGCCGTAGAGATCACCCCGGCGACAATATCATCAGCCATGATCCCCATACCTCCCCGGACATTGCGGTCAAACCAGCGGATTGGCCAGGGCTTCCAGATATCGAAAACGCGGAAAACAACGAACCCTATCGCAATCCATTGCCAGTGGTGATTCGGGATCGCCACCAGCGTTATCCACATACCGATAAATTCATCCCAGACAATACTGCCGTGATCATGAACACCCATATCTTTTGCGGTTCTGTGGCAGAGATAAACGCCCAGACAGATCCCCAGCAACACAATCAGATAATAGAGTTCCTGCGGTAACTGGATCAGAAAATACCAGAACGGTATCGCCGCCAGCGACCCGGCCGTCCCCGGCATCACCGGGCTAAGCCCGCTACCGAAACCTACGGCAAGCAGGTGCCACGGATTAGTCAGTCGCAGACGTGAGATGACTTGCTGTCTATTTCCGGCCAAAATGATCGTATCCTTTCACATGTATCGTGGCAGGTTTACCCTGATCCAGCAGAACCAGCCCTTCACTCTCCGGCGCAATCTGGCCGATACAGTGATAGGGAACCCCCAGGTGGTCAAGGGACACCGCCAGCGCACCCCGATTGATCTCCGGTACGGTGAAGCATAGCTCATAATCTTCGCCGCCACTGAGTGCCCAGCGCTGTGCCTGCTCTTTACCAAACCCTTCTTTCAGTGCTGTAGAAAGTGGCAAGGTATCAATATTAATTCTGGCACCGACCCGGCTGTTCTTCAGAATATGGCCTAAGTCTGCCAGCAGGCCGTCCGAAATATCAATCGCTGACGTGGCGAGATCTCTTAACGCCTGCCCCTGAAGAATACGCGGTACCGGACGAAGGTGACGCTTGATCAATGCCTCATAGATGGCCGGGTCATCGGTACGGACATGATGCTGCAACAGCGCCAGCCCTGCGGCACTGTCCCCCAGGGTTCCGGTCACAAAGATCCAGTCTCCGGGTTTCGCACCATTACGTTTCAGCGCCCGCCCTTCCGGGATCAGCCCGTGAATACCGAGCGTCATACTGAGCGGACCCCGGGTGGTATCCCCGCCAATCAATTGCATGTCGTAATAATTCAGAAGTTCAAACAGGCTGTCACTGAATGCCTGCAACCACTCTTCATCGACAGAGGGTAATGTCAGTGCCAGTGTCAGCCAGGCAGGATCTGCGCCCATGGCAGCAAGGTCACTGAGATTAACCGCTAAGGCTTTGTAACCAAGGTCTGAAGGATGGATATCACGCAGGAAATGTATCCCTTCCACCAGCGTATCGGTACTGATCGCCAGGGTCTTTTTTTCAGGGACATTAAGAAGAGCGCAATCGTCTCCGATGCCTTTAACAACATCACGACGAGAGCTGGTAACACGATTAAAATAACGAGCAATGAGCTCAAATTCGCCACAGGACATAAGCGGGATCACTCAGCAGGTACGTTATTGATATAAAAAAGGCCGGAGAACCGGCCTGAGTATCATTACTTACGATTCGGACGAATTTGTGGTGCTGCTTTATCCAGAACGCCATTCACAAACTTATGGCTGTCTTCGGCACCAAAGACCTTCGCCAGCTCAATGCCTTCATTGATAGCGACTTTATAAGGCACGTCGTCACGTTTGCTCAGTTCGTACAGCGCAATACGTAAGGCGGCTTTTTCAACCTGGCCCAGTTCATCCAGACGACGGGTCAGGTAAGGCTGCATCAGACCATCAAGATAGGCACTGTTGTTCGCGACACCAGCCAGTATTTCGCGGAAATAGTTAACATCAACATCTTTGACGTCCTGTTCCGCCAGAAACTGGTATTCCACATCGGAAATGTCATTATTGGATATCTGCCAGGAATAGAGTGCCTGGAGGGCACACTCCCGGGCACGGCGGCGAGCAGCAGGTTTCACAAAATTCCCCTTAAGATCAGGCGTTAATAGCTTCTAATACATTAATCATTTCAAGTGCGGTCAGTGCCGCTTCGGCACCTTTATTACCCGCTTTAGTACCGGCACGCTCAATAGCCTGCTCGATATTTTCGGTCGTTAACACTCCGAAGGCGACAGGAATGTCACTGTTCATTGCCACGCTGGCAATCCCTGAACTGGCTTCCCCGGCCACAAATTCAAAGTGCGCTGTTCCGCCACGGATCACCGTGCCAAGCGCGATCACCGCGTTATATTTGCCGGTGTTGCACAGCGCGCGCGCAGCCAGAGGTAATTCGTAAGCTCCGGGTACCCAGACGACGGTAATATTTTCATCTTTCACCTGACCAATACGTTTCAGCGCATCGATAGCACCGTCCAGCAGACTGTCATTGATAAAATTATTAAAACGGGCAATGACAATGGCAACGTTAGCTTCAGGCGTTGCTACAGCAGCTTCGATAATTTTCATACACTTCCTTTCAGGTAAAAGTCGGGTCGCCCGGCAAGGGGGGCGAATTTTAGCATACTCTTTCGCGCTCTGCTCTCGCTTTTGCGCAAACTCTCATTCCGGGCGTAAAATAACCCGTAAGTCATCACCGATACGGCGAACATCCTCAAAACAAAATGCCGGGGCCTCGGCCAGCCGGGTAAGCCCCGGTAAGGCACAGAGCCCGCGGGCTTCATTACCGAGAAGCTTCGGCGCCAGGTAAACAATTAATTCATCCACCACCCCGGCACGTATCAGAGCACCGGCCAGGGTCGCCCCGGCTTCGGTCCAGACACTGTTGATCTGCTGGCGGCCTAACTGCATCATCAGCGCGACGAGATCAAACCCGCCGTTGTGTTCCGGCACCACTATCTGCTTCACCGTGTCAGGCCATTCCCCGTCGGGGCGGGAACGTATCAGCCAGGTTTCGCCTGGCCCGGAAAACACCGACTGTGCTGGCTGTAATTGCTGCTGCCGGTCGGCTATTACGCGGATGGGCTGGCGAAGACAGGCTTCTCCGCCGATGGCCGCCAGCGTCTGACTGTCCAGTGAACCGGCACGCACGGTGAGCGCGGCATTATCCGCAATAACCGTTTTCGCCGTGCTGAGAATGGCATGACTCTGTGCGCGGAACTGCTGCACATCCCTGCGGGCGGCATCGGAGGTGATCCACTGGCTTTCGCCGCTCGCCATGGCCGTTCTGCCATCCAGCGAAGCCCCCAGTTTCAACTGTAGCCACGGAAATCCGGTACGCATACGCTTCAGAAAACCACGGTTCAGGGCTTCCGCTTCCTGTTGCATCAGACCATGACTGACCTCAATCCCGGCCTGGCGCAGCCGATACAGCCCCCGGCCTGCCACTTCCGGATTCGGATCCTGCATCGCCGCAACCACACGGGAGACTCCGGCCGCAATTAAGGCATCACAACAGGGAGGGGTCCGGCCAAAATGGCTGCATGGCTCCAGCGTGACATAAGCCGTGCCGCCGCGCGCTGCCTCTCCGGCGGCACGCAAGGCATGGACTTCCGCATGGGGCTCCCCGGCCCGCTGATGCCACCCTTCCCCGACAATCTGCCCGTCACGGACAATCACACACCCGACATTCGGGTTCGGTGCGGTGGTAAAGCGGCCCCGTCTGGCAAGTTCCAGCGCCCTGGCCATAAATACCTGATCAGTCATTCACGTTTATCCTGTAACCGGGCAATTTCTTCGCCGAACTCGCGGATATCCTCGAAACTGCGATACACAGAGGCAAAGCGAATATAAGCCACTTTATCCAGCATTTTCAGCTCATCCATCACCAGATTACCCAGCATTTTACTGGGCACTTCTCTCTCTCCGGTGGCCCGCAGATGTGCTTTAATCCGGTGAACTGCACTGTCCAGCGCGTCCGAACTCACCGGACGCTTTTCCAGTGCTTTCATCATGCCGCGCATCAGTTTATCTTCGTCAAAGGGTTCACGCACATCGTCACTTTTTACCACTCTTGGCATCACCAGTTCCGCGACCTCAAACGTGGTAAACCGCTCATGGCAGACCAGACACTGACGACGACGGCGTACCGACGACCCCTCACTGACCAGCCGGGAGTCTATGACCTTGGTATCTACGGCTGCGCAAAACGGACAATGCATCGAATTATTCCCAAGCTTAAGTAATGATTCAGTCTAGTGTAACGCGAAGACATCGTTAACTAAATGTATTCACGTGCGGTGACTTTCATTTTGCCGCAACCACGTTATTCTTTATCTCTGTTTACGACTATGCTTAATGTGTTTATCGTAAATATTCACAAAAAAATCAGGAGTCAATGAGTATGGGTTTATTTAGTTTTGTTAAAGAAGCGGGTGAAAAACTGTGGGATTCCGTCTCTGCCGATGATGGCAGCAAAATCCAGGATCATTTAAAAAAGCTGGGCATTCCTGACAGCGATAAAGTGAATGTCAGTGTTAATGACGGGACAGCAACCGTGACCGGTGATGGCCTGAGCCAGGAACTGAAAGAAAAAATCCTGGTTGCCGTCGGTAACGTGGCAGGGATCACCCATGTGGATGACCAGGTCAGCACCAGCGGCCCGGAAACTACCCCGACAATCTATACCGTAAAATCCGGAGACACACTGAGTGCTATCTCTAAGCAGGTTTACGGAGATGCTAACCAGTACAACAAAATCTTTGAAGCGAACAAGCCTATGCTGACAAGCCCGGACAAAATTTATCCGGGCCAGGCACTGCGTATTCCACAGGCATAATATCCGCATGAAGAGTACCCGTCTCAGCATCATTGCCGTTTCATTATTACTTGCGGGATGCAGTTCGTCACAGCCCCCGGCACGGCTGACCGACAGTGTCGGTCAGCTAAACCGGGATCTGAGCCGGTTGTCCGCCCAGTCAGAGGCCGTCACTTATCAGCGGCAGCTCAATGCGGCGTCCACCCGCGGTGCCTGGCTGCTGCCTCTGGCGGACAGCCCGGTGTCTCTCATTACCGAGCAAGGTAAGGTGCTGACCCGGCTGGCCCCGGTAAGCCCCGGGGGCTTGCCGGTATTGCTGGTCAAAAACCAGCAGACCGGGTCGCTGCCCCCTTTTACCATCACAGCCGAACTGGCGGTAGTTTCTGCGAAGCAGGCGTACCGGAACGCTGTGCCGGTTATTCTGAAACGCCAGGTGTTGCAGCGGGCTGTCCCGCTGGCACCGTCTGAACAGGCCCGCTTTATTCTGCCGGAAGTCAGGCTTAAAGGTGACCAGGTGCTGGTGGTCAATGTTCATCAGTTTATGCCGGAAATTTCAGCCGCAGTGACGCGCCCCCGCTAACGGGGAGACGAGTCCTGATATCGGTTGACCGTTTTCTGACGGTAAAACGCCTGATGAACCTTATCAGGCGTTTTGTATTTAAGGGACTGATGTAGTCTCTCATGATGATAAATTGCCACGGGTTCTTCTGACATGACTCACGTTTGTGCCTGGTCTGCCAGCAGTTACCGGCAACTGTCATGAAGCGGGTAATACCGTTCTTCTGTCACGCTCTCCGCAAGAAGATCAGGAACGTGTCAACGCTATTCAGGACCGGTCACGGGAAATAAAAAAGGCAGCCCGCAACGGGCTGCCTTTTTCAGAGTAATGACGGGAAATCGTATTACGGTAACAACGATTTCTGATCCGCACCCTCTTTTTCAACTTTCTGAACCAGCATATGTTCACGCTTCATGCCCAGCTTCAGTGCCAGTGCAGATGCCACATAGATAGATGACACTGTACCGATAGTGATACCGATTAACATGGTCAGCGAGAAGCCACGCAGTAATTCACCACCGAACAGGAACAACATCAGTACTACCACCAGGGTGGTTGCTGAGGTCATAATGGTTCGGCTCAGAGTCTGCGTCAGTGAAACGTTAACGATGTCATACGGTGTTCCGCGGCGGATCTTACGGAAGTTCTCACGAATACGGTCAGAAACCACGATGCTATCGTTCAGAGAGTAACCGATAACCGACATCAGAGAGGCGATAATGGTCAGATCAATTTCGATATGGAATAACGACAGAACCCCCATCGTAATCACTACATCGTGCGCCAGCGCCAGTACCGCCCCCAGAGCCAGTCGCCACTCAAAGCGGAAACCGACATACACCAGGATACAGATCAACGCAACAAGCAGTGCCATCGCCCCTGACTGGGCGAGATCACTACCGACACTCGGTCCGACAAACTCGATGCGTTTCACTATCGCCGTCTGGCTGGTCGCCTGATTAATGACAGAAACGACTTTCTCCCCCAGCTCCTGCCCGACATTTCCGGCATTCGGGGATAAGCGAACTACCACATCACGGCTGCTGCCAAAGTTCTGGACTTCCGGCTCCATGAATCCGGCATGTTGTAATGCCTGACGCATGATATCCAGCTCACCGGGTTTCTCCAGAGTAATTTCAATCACCGTACCGCCGGTGAAATCCAGACCCCAGTTAAATCCGCGGACACCCATGACGACGATAGACGCTATCAGCAGGATCCCGGAGATAGCGAAAGCCAGATAGTCCCAGCGCATGAAGTCATAGACTTTACGGCCATAATTTAACTGTTCAACACTATATTGCTGTGCCACTACGCGCTCCTCAAATTGACAGCTTGTTGATACGTTTGCCGCCATACAGCAGGTTCACGACTGCACGTGTCCCGACAATTGCTGTGAACATGGAGGTCGCAACACCGATGGCCGTTGTGATAGCAAATCCTTTAATGGACCCGGTACCGACGGCGTACAGGATGATTGCAGTAATCAGCGTCGTAACGTTGGCATCTACAATACTGGAGAACGCACCGCGATAGCCTTCGTGGATGGCCTGCTGCACACTGCGACCATTACGAAGTTCTTCTTTTATGCGTTCATTAATCAACACATTCGCATCGACGGCGACCGCAAGGGTTAACACAATCCCCGCAATACCCGGCATGGTTAAGGTTGCCCCCGGCAGCAGCGACATTATCCCGACAATCAGGACCAGGTTGGCAATCAACGCTGTCGTTGCAATTACACCAAACTTTTTATAGTACAGGACCATAAACAGGATAGAGGCAATCAGTCCCCACAGGCAGGCATGCAGACCCTGATTAATGTTCTGTTGACCCATGGTCGGACCGATAGTGCGTTCTTCAACAATCTGAATCGGCGCAATCAGTGCCCCGGCACGCAGCAGTAACGATAACTGACGGGCTTCGTTCGGATTGCTGATACCGGTAATACGGAAGCTGTTACCCAGACGTGACTGAATATTTGCCACGTTGATAACTTCTTCTTCTTTTTCCAGAATCGCACGACCTTTGGCATCTTTCTTACCGCTGTCTTTGTACTGCACAAACAGGGTTGCCATCGGTTTACCAATATTGTCCTTGGTATAATCAGACATCATATTTCCGCCGGCACTGTCGAGGGAAATGTTAACCTGAGGCTGGTTATACTCATCCATACTGGACGTGGAATCGGTAATATGGTCACCGGTCAGGATCACACGCTTGTACAGCACCACAGGCTGACCATCACGGGTCATCTTAACTTCAGAATCTCCCGGCACACGGCCCTGAGCTGCCGCCGCAGGATCAACGGAGGTGTTGACCGGACGGAACTCCAGCGTTGCTGTCGCGCCCAGGATCTCTTTAGCGCGCGCAGTATCCTGGATACCCGGTAATTCGACAACGATACGGTCAGTTCCCTGACGCTGTACCAGTGGCTCTGCCACACCCAGCTGATTCACACGGTTACGCAAAATATTAATGTTCTGCTGAACTGCGTATTCACGGGCTTCGCTCATCCGGGCATCGGTCATGACTGCGGTCAGGGAGTTATTTCCTGCAGAGTTAATGACTAAATCACTGTGACGCGGGGTGAGGTAGCTGATGGCTTTATCACGATCAGCGGCATTCGCGAAACTGATGGTGACACCATAGTTGGCCGCTTTACCGATAGTGGTGTACGGGATGTTCTGAGCACGTAAATCACTACGCAGGCTGTCGGAGTTTTGTTCCTGCAGCTTACCCAGTGCTGTGTCCATATCCACTTCCATCAGGAAGTGAACACCACCACGCAGGTCCAGGCCCAGTTTCATCGGTTCTGCTGATACCATTGCCATCCAGGCCGGGGTTGCCGGTGCCAGGTTTAGAGCCACAACATAGTTGTCACCCAACCCGCTCACCAGGGCTTCACGGGCACGGAGCTGGATATCGGTATTATTAAAGCGGGCAAGAATGGCACCATTTTCCAGGGCAATGGATTTACTCTGGATATGGTCCTGCCGGAGAATATTCTGGATCTGATCCAACGTTTGCTCACTGGCGGCGGCACCCCGCGCGCCAGTGACTTGCACGGCCGGATCCTCACCATACAGGTTGGGAAGTGCATACAGCAGACCGAGAAGGAGAACCACGATCAGCATGATGTACTTCCACAAAGGATAACGGTTTAACACGGCAATTCCCTTAGGGAAGAAAAAATTACAGCGCCTTCATTGTGCCTTTCGGCAGGACGGCAGCCACGAAATCACGTTTGATCACGACTTCAGTCGTATCATTCAGAGCAATAACCACATAACCGGTCTCTGACACTTTGCTGATGCGGCCCACTAATCCGCCGTTGGTTAATACTTCATCGCCTTTGGTGATTGAGTCCATCAGCTTCTTGTGTTCTTTAGAACGCTTCTGCTGCGGGCGCAGAATCATGAAGTAAAAGATCAATCCAAATACGACCAGCATGATCACCATAGAATACGGACTTCCCTGGGACGGGGCACCCGTAGCGGCAACAGCGTCAGAAATGAAAAAACTCATTAAATTTCCCTCATTGGATTTATAGTCAAACGTTTAAGGCAGGGACGTCTTTCCCCTTCCTTTGATAAAAATCAGTGACAAATTGCTCTAAATTACCGTCTTCAATCGCCTGACGTAAACCGGCCATCAAACGCTGATAGTAACGCAAATTGTGAATAGTGTTCAGCCTTGCACCTAAAATTTCATTGCAACGGTCCAGATGATGCAAATATGCACGGGTGTAATGGCGACAAGTGTAACAATCACACTCTGCATCCAGTGGTGAGGTATCATCTTTATGCTTAGCATTACGGATTTTCACCACCCCGTCGGTCACGAACAGATGACCATTACGGGCGTTGCGTGTTGGCATCACGCAATCGAACATATCGACACCACGACGTACGCCTTCAACCAGGTCTTCGGGTTTTCCGACGCCCATCAGGTAACGAGGCTTGTCTTCAGGGATCTGCGGACACACATGCTCAAGGATGCGATGCATATCTTCTTTCGGCTCACCGACAGCCAGACCGCCCACAGCGTACCCATCAAATCCTATCTCTACCAGTCCTTTAACAGAGACATCTCGTAAATCTTCGTAAACACTGCCCTGGATAATACCGAACAATGCATTTTTATTCCCGAGAGAATCAAAGCGGTCCCGGCTACGTTTTGCCCAGCGCAGCGACATTTCCATGGAGCGCTTCGCATAATCGTGGTCGGCAGGATAAGGCGTACACTCATCGAAAATCATCACGATATCGGACCCGAGATCGTACTGAATTTCCATCGACTTTTCGGGATCCAGGAAAATGGCATCTCCGTTAATCGGGTTACGGAAATGTACCCCGGCCTCGGTGATCTTACGGATATCCCCCAGGCTGAAGACCTGGAAACCGCCGGAGTCGGTCAGGATAGGCCCCTGCCACTGCATGAAGTCGTGTAAGTCACCATGTAACTTCATGATTTCCTGACCAGGACGCAACCATAAATGGAAGGTATTCCCCAGGATAATCTGCGCTCCGGTGTCTTTGACTTCTTCCGGCGTCATTCCTTTGACCGTACCATAGGTGCCCACCGGCATAAATGCCGGGGTTTCGACCACACCGCGATCGAATACTAAACGACCGCGACGGGCACGACCTTCGGTAGTAATTAATTCAAACTTCACACAACCTCCACCAGAGAAACAGTCTGATGTTAAGAGTTAAACATCTGAGCAGCGGCGGTTTCCGGACGGAAAACGCCAGCCATTTTATTCCCCGACCTGCTGTTCAGCCGCCTGAGGATTTTTAGTAATAAACATCGCATCACCGTAACTAAAGAAACGGTATTGCTCTGCGACCGCCTGCTGATATGCCTGCATCGTATTCCGGTAACCGGCAAACGCGGAGACCAGCATGATAAGCGTGGATTCAGGCAGGTGGAAGTTGGTGATCAAAGCATCAATCACCTGATATTGATATCCCGGATAAATAAATATCTGCGTATCATCAAAAAACGGCGCGATCAGGCTCTCTCCGGCGGCCTGCGCGGCGCTCTCCAGAGAACGCACAGAGGTCGTTCCGACGGCGACCACTTTATTGCCACGGGCTTTACAGGCCAGCACAGCATCCACCACGTCCTGAGGGACTTCGGCATATTCCGAGTGCATTATGTGGTCTTCAATACTGTCCACCCGTACCGGCTGGAACGTACCGGCACCCACATGCAGGGTGACAAACGCCATTTCAACGCCTTTCGCGCGCAGAGCCTCCAGCAGACCATCATCAAAATGCAGACCAGCGGTCGGTGCTGCCACGGCGCCGGGACGGGCACTGTAGACCGTCTGGTAGAGTTCACGATCAGACTCTTCATCCGGGCGGTCAATATAAGGCGGCAAGGGCATATGCCCGACCTGATTCAGGATCTCCAGGACGGTACGTTCATCGTCAAAAGCAATCTCGAATAAAGTGTCATGCCGGGCCACCATGGTGGCTTTCACACTTTCGTCATCGCCTAACAGCAAGTCGCTGCCAGGCTTCGGCGCTTTTGAAGCACGAACATGGGCCAGCACCCGGTGCTCATCCAGCACCCGCTCGACCAGCATCTCTATCTTACCGCCACTGGCTTTGCGTCCGAAGACTCTGGCCGGGATCACCCGGGTGTTGTTGAACACCAGTAAATCACCGGCATGCAGTTTTTCCAGCACATCGGTAAACACCCCGTGGGTGAGCTCGCCTGTCGGGCCGTCGAGGGACAGCAGGCGGCAGCTGCTTCGTTCTGCCCGCGGGTAATGGGCAATCAGTGACTCAGGCAGTTCAAAATTAAAATCAGCAACGCGCATGGCGGAATATTCCGGGCAAAAAATCAGGCGGCATAGTGTAACGGAAAAGCCGGGATTACTGAACCTCTGGCTGTCAGGTCGGAGTTCGGCCTATAATACCCTATGAATTTTCTTGCACATCTGCACCTGGCCACACTGGCCGAAAGCTCGCTGCTCGGGAACCTGATGGCCGACTTTGTCCGCGGTGATCCGGACACCCAATGGGATAGCGCCACCGCTGAAGGTATCCGTCTGCATCGCCGGCTGGATAGCCTGACCGATGCGTTACCGGAAGTCCGTGCTGCCCGCCTGCTCTTCCGGGAGGAGACCCGCCGTGTCGCCCCGATAACCCTGGATGTCATCTGGGACCATTTTCTGGCCCGCCATTGGGATCATTACTGTCCGGCAACCCCGCTAAGTACCTTTTGCCGGCAGGCCGAACGGCAAATCCGCCCGTTTCTGCCTGATACGCCTGACTCTTTTCGCAAACTCAACCAACTGATGTGGCCGGAACGCTGGCTGGAAAAATACGGTCAGCCGGAACGGCTGGAGCTGGTGCTGAACGGTATGGCGAACCGTCGCCCGAAACTCGATCAGTTACGTCATTCTTATCAGGATTTTGTGGAGAATTATTCAGCACTGGATGCGTTATTTTCTGTTTTTTATCCGCGCCTTATGCAACTTGCAACAGAAAAAAGGCTGTAAAAGCACGTTTCGGCTGTCATACTCTTGTCAGCAAATGAAACGATGATAATCTACAGAAAATGACATACCTCTGTGGTGTGTTGTTGTTAATCCCTTAACCGATTGGAGTGATTATGGTACTGGTTACCCGTCAGGCCCCTGACTTCACGGCAGCAGCCGTACTGGGCAATGGTGAAATTGTTGAGAATTTCAACTTTAAAAAACACATTGCAGGTAAACCTGCCGTCCTGTTTTTCTGGCCAATGGACTTCACTTTTGTATGTCCTTCAGAATTAATCGCTTTTGATAAGCGTTATGCTGAGTTTGAAAAACGCGGTGTGGAAGTCGTTGGTGTTTCTTTCGACTCCGAGTTCGTCCATAACGCATGGCGTAACACCCCTATCAATGATGGCGGTATTGGTCCGGTGAAATATGCGATGGTTGCTGACATTAAACGTGAAATTCAGCAGGCGTATGGCATCGAACATCCGGATGCAGGCGTTGCTCTGCGTGGCTCTTTCCTGATCGACAAAGACGGTGTGGTTCGTCACCAGGTGGTTAACGATCTGCCACTGGGCCGTAACGTTGACGAAATGCTGCGTATGGTTGATGCGCTGCAGTTCCACGAAGAGCACGGCGAAGTCTGTCCTGCACAGTGGGAAAAAGGCCAGGAAGGTATGGGCGCGTCTCCGGAAGGTGTTGCGAAATACCTGACCGCAAACGCCGGCAAGCTGTAAGTTACCTTGCTGAAATAACCCGCTGCGGCGGGTTATTTTTTTGCTCTCCCCTGCCTTATCCTCTGCCAGTCTCTGCCGGTAATAACCTCCGTTTTGCCCGCCGCTTATTATCGCTTTGCTGCCGATCGGCACAATTCAGACGCAATCTATTTGTCACCGCCGACGCTTATGGTGTTCTGAGGGGAACTCCTGTGCCCCGGGCCCGGCGAAACTGTATCCCTGATCACTGCCTACCGCCTGAGTCCGTTAATGGCAGATGTCTGTATCCGGCGGTGATACGCAGGGGAAACTTACCCCGCTTCAGTGGCAGGGCTATCACCCGATAGGGATGGCCTGACGTTATCTCCGGGGCCGCATCGCAGGTCAGGGCCGCCGTAGGTAAAGATTTGTATTAGCGGCCGCAATTTTTGTTTGTCATTCGCACTCCCCTGCTGAAAGCCTTAAGCTAATATAGTTGAGATCATTAACGCAGGGAGCTTTATGCAACAGCAAATCATCGAATGGCTGCAGTCACTGGGCCTGACACATTACACCAATGCATTGTCGGTCGTCGCGGTACTGGTCGCCATCGTGTTTATTTCACTGGTCATACACCTTCTGCTGCATAAATTGATGTTGCCGATGTTCAAGCGACGTGCGGAAGCAAGCCCGTACCAGTGGCCAAAGGCGTTACTGCGCCATAAGCTGTTTCACCGTGTCGCCTGGCTGTTACAGGGAATTTTATTTCAACTGCTGATCCAGGGCTGCCTGGACAGCAACTCGGCGCTGTTCAGCACATTAATGACGGCGGTTCAGCTTTGGATGATCCTGTTCACCTTGCTGATCGGGTTTTCACTGCTGGATGTGGTGCAGTCGGTCACTGCCCGCAGCATGCTGGCCCGGCAACTCCCGCTGAGGGGCATTCTGCAAAGTGTTAAGCTGGTCGCCGCTATCCTTATCAGCATTCTGATGATTTCCGTGCTGCTCGGGAAATCTCCGGGAGTGTTACTGACCGGACTGGGCGCAATGACCGCAGTCCTGATGCTGGTCTTCAAAGATCCTATCCTCGGCCTGGTTGCAGGGATCCAGCTTGCCGCCAATGATATGCTGAAGCTGAATGACTGGCTGGATATGCCAAAGTACGGTGCTAACGGTTCCGTTATAGATATCAACCTGACCACCGTGAAGGTTCAGAACTTTGATAACACTATCGTGACCATCCCCGCCTATGCGCTGATTTCAGATTCCTTTAAGAACTGGCGTGGCATGTCAGAGTCCGGCGGCCGCCGGATCATGCGCAGCCTGAATATCGATGCGACCAGTATCCATTTTCTTTCAGAGCAGGAAGCTGAACAGCTCAGTCAGGCGCATTTTCTGGTGCCCTATATGAACCAAAAGCGCCAGGAAGTCACCGAGTGGAATAAGAAAAATGCCGAAGGCAGTGACTCTGCCCTCAATTACCGGGCCCTGACAAATGTGGGAACCTTCCGGATCTGGCTGGAAACCTGGCTGCGTAATCACCCGCAAATCCGTCAGGATATGACCCTGATGGTCCGCCAACTGGCACCGACAGACAGCGGGCTACCGATTCAGATTTATGCCTTTACTAATACAACCGTCTGGAGTGAGTACGAGAATATTCAGAGTGATATTTTCGATTATATTTATGCCGCACTTCCGGCGTTCAGTCTGCAGGTATTTCAGCATCCGACGGGGAGTGATATGCGGGCTTTGGGAGGAGGGTTAGCCGGTACGGTTGCCACAGCACGTCCCCCTGCCGGGGAGAACTCAGCGCATTAACTGACGGCCGGACCGGGAAACCCCGGTCCGGCGGGCTGATTAGCCTTGTGAAGAGACGTTATTTTTCTTCTTAAACAGACGATAACTTAACAGCAGTAATACCACCCAAATCGCTCCGGCATAAAGTGACAGCCGGGTATCCGGGAAGTAACCAATCAGCGCTATAATAAACACCAGGAACAGGATCCCGATAACAGACATCACTGAGCCCCCCGGTAACGGGAACTTGATCTGGCTGCGACCTTCCGCGCCCAGTTTCTTACGGAAACCAATCTGCGCCAGCAAAATCATGATCCAGACCCAGACCGTGGCAAAGGTTGCCAGCGAGGCAATGACCAGGAAGACTTTTTCCGGCATCAGGTAGTTCAGCAATACGGCAATCAGCAGAGCGACCATCATCACCACCACCGTCAGCCATGGGGTACCGCGTTTAGAGACCGCGGTAAACATCTTAGGCGCATCCCCCTGTTCAGCCATGCCATGCAGCATACGACCGACCCCGAAGATATCGCTGTTAATCGCCGATAGCGAGGCGGTGATCACCACAAAGTTCAGTACCGCGGCGGCGGCGGCGACTCCCAGGTGCTGGAAGGTCAGGACAAACGGACTGCCATTGGTCCCTACCTGATCCCACGGATAGATGGACATAATGACAAACAGCGTACCGACGTAAAATACCAGAATACGCCAGGGAACGGAGTTGATAGCTTTGGGGATCGTGTTTTCCGGTTTGTCCGCTTCACCGGCGGTGATCCCGATAATCTCAATCCCGCCGTAAGCAAACATCACCATCTGTAAAGACAGCAGCATTCCGGTGAGTCCGTGTGCAAAGAAACCGCCATGGCTCCACAGGTTACTGATACCGGTCGGATGACCGCCGTTACCTATTCCCCAAATAATGATACCCAGGCCTGCCAAAATCATCAGAACAATGGTGGCGACTTTGAAGAAGGAGAACCAGAACTCAAGCTCACCGAACACCTTTACGCTCATCATATTGATGGCACCGATGATCAGCACCACACTGAGCACCCATATCCAGTGAGGCACCTCCGGGAACCACACGCCCATATACACTCCGAAGGCGGTGACATCGGCGATGGCGACGATCAGAATTTCAAAGCAGTAAGTCCAGCCCGTAATATACCCCGCCATCGGGCCAAGGTAATCCCTGGCATAACGGGAAAAGGAACCGGCATTCGGATTATTTACCGACATCTCACCCAGTGCGCGCATAATAATATAGGCGACAGCACCACCGATAATATAGGCCAGCAGAACACTCGGTCCCGCCATACGGATAGCATCCGCCGAGCCATAAAATAACCCGGTTCCGATAGCGGAACCCAATGCCATAAACCTGATATGTCTGGTGCTGAGCCCCCGACGCAGTGTATTTGTTTTTTGCATAACGACCTGTACCTGTAAAAAAGAAAACCACGGGCAGGCCCGTGGTTTATACTTCAGTATTCCGGTTTACTGATGTACTTTTGCCGGATAACTCCCTTTAATCCGGTCAATGACCACACAAACCACCAGGATGACGAGTGTCGGTGGCAGCCATGACAGTCCCTGATCGGCCAGCGGCAGATTCTGACAGAATCCCGGTAACAAGTCTTTAAATTCGCTGCCTTTAATCGCATCGATGGCACCAAAAATCAGGCTGACCAGCATTGCCGGTGCAATAATCCGCGAGCTGCGGTTCCACCAGCGCAGAGTGAAGCTCAGTACCACCAGCACAATGCACGGCGGGTAAATGGCGGTCAGTACCGGAATAGATAACTGGATCAGATGGCTCAGTCCCAGGTTAGAGACCAGCATTGAAAAGCCGCCCAGAATAAAGACCAGCGCACGATAGGAAAGCGGCAGTAGCTGTGCAAAAAACTCAGCACAGGCACAGGTCAGTCCGACCGCAGTGACCATACAGGCAACAAAGATTAAGGCGCCCAGGAACAGGCTGCCTGCCCCGCCGAAGGTATGTTGCACATACGCATGCAGGATAGTCGCACCGTTAGCGCCAGCCGGCACCAGGTGACCACTGCCGGACCCGAGACGGAACAGCGCCAGATAGACCAGCGTCAGGCCGATACCGGCAATAATTCCTGCCAGCATGGTATAGCGGGTCAGCAGACCGGCTTCTTCAATGCCGCGTGAACGTGCCGCATTGACGATAACAATACCGAAGACCAGTGCGCCAAGCGTATCCATGGTCAGGTAACCGTTAACAAAACCGTTCGAAAATGCTGCCGTCTGATAGACATCGACTGCCGGGATTTCACCGCCCGCCGGCCAGAGCATCGCCGCCACACCCAGGATAGCCAGTGCCACAATTTTCAGCGGCGCCAGAAAGTGCCCTACGGTATCCAGCAGTTTCCCCGGATAGAGAGAAATCAGAATGACCAGCGCAAAATAGATCAGGCTGTAAATGAATAAAGGCATTGCCCCGTCACCGGCCAGCGGCGCAATTCCGATTTCAAAAGAGACAGTCGCGGTACGCGGTGTCGCAAACAGTGGACCGACAGCGAGGTAACAGACTGTCGCCAGCACCAGGCCCGCCACTTTCCCGATAGGCGAGCTGAGGGCATCAATACCGCCCCCCACACGAGCCAGGGCAATGACCGTCAGCACCGGTAGTCCGACGGCAGTAATAAGGAAACCACCGGCAGCCGTCCAGACATGTTCTCCGGCCTGAACACCTACCATCGGCGGGAAGATTATATTGCCGGCGCCAACAAACAGGGCAAAAGTCATAAAGCCCAGCGCAAGGATATCTTTAGTCGTTAATTGTTTAGTCATAAATCACTCTGCACATCATGTGCTGACAGAAGCAGGAAGTTGGGTTTGGTTATCATCCATCCACGAATAATTTTTCACCTGATACTGACGCCCTGCCGGGCGCCGGACTGAAAGCAGCGAAATATTCAGTTTATTATTTTTCACCAGAGGATTTGATGATAACGGTCATAAGTAAAACTTTTATAGGGATGAAAGGCAATAACGGATCGCCAAACCAGTAGGAAATGCCATATTTACTCAGAAAGGCAGTGAATGTAACGGTTTTTACAGCAAGCAGGCGGGGATGATGTGTTTATTATTTGAACTGAGCATAAGGATATATACATTTTTCATATGACAGGCAAAGAAAAGGCGCGGAACCCGCGCCTTTCCGGCAGAGACTTTCCGGGGCTACCAGACTTCTCCGGCAATCGCCACCACACTGCGGATTTTCTGCCATTGCTCGTCTTCAGTGATGCTATTCCCTTCTTCGGTGGAAGCAAAACCGCACTGCGGACTGAGGCAGAGTTGTTCAATACTGAGAAATTGCGCAGCTTCTGCAATACGGGCTTTCACCTGTGCAGGATCTTCCGGGGTGCCGTTTTTGGTGGTGATCAGACCGAGCACCGCCTGCTGGTGTCCGGGGCGGATAAAACGCAGCGGTTCAAACCCTCCTGAACGCTCATTGTCATATTCCAGGAAGAAGGCATCGACATTCACCTGGCCAAACAAAACTTCGGCCACCGGCTCATAACCCCCTTCAGAAATCCAGGTCGAACGGAAATTTCCGCGACAGACATGCAATCCGACGGTGAGATCAGAGGGTTTACCAATCAGCGCCTGGTTCAGGACTCTGGCGTACGTTTCCGCCAGCGCTTCCGGGTCATCACCACGGGCACGGACCTGCGCTTTCTGGTCTTCGGAACATAAATAGGCCCAGACCGTATCATCGAGTTGCAGATAACGGCATCCGGCCTGGTAAAAGGCATGGATCGCCTCGCGCCATGTGGCAGCCAGATCATCAAAATAGTCATTCAGATCCGGGTAGACCGTTTCGTCGATATATTCCCGGCCACCACGGAAATGCAGCACGCTCGGGCTGGGGATGGTCATTTTAGCCACGGCATCACCGGCAATACTCTGCAGATAACGGAAATCTTCCAGCATCGGATGGTCTTTGAACCCCAGTTTCCCGGTCACACGGACGCCCCGGGCTTTGGTTTCTACTCCGTTGAACTGAATACCGTGGGCGGCTTCAAAGGGTTCTACCCCTTCAAGACCTTCAAAAAAGTCAAAATGCCACCAGGCACGACGAAACTCACCATCGGTGACGACCTGTAAACCGGCTGCCCGTTGTTTCTCCACCACATCAAGGATGGCGGCATTTTCAATTTCTCTGAGTTCTTCTGCGCCCAGTGTACCGTTCGCAAATTCTGAACGAGCCTGTTTAATGGATTCAGGGCGTAAAAAACTACCAACAGTCTCTGCACGAAATGGGGCGTGTTCTCTTTGCATTGTTATTCTCCGGGTCCGCTACCGTTCCGGCCACTGGCAGTAAAAAGCCATCCGGACGGCTAAATGTCTTTCTGTAGCATGACATGAGGAAAATTCCTCATCAATTGATGAAATTTCAGTATAGATGAATTTTTTTCATTGGTGACTTCAGGAAAGTTCATTTTCCCGGAGAGAACATGACAGAAGAGACGGGACGCAGACACCGCGCCCCGGGGAAGTCATCAGGACGTCGATATATCAGTACGGCTTTCTTTGCCGACAATCAGACGGGAGGCAAGCTGAAAACTAAAGCAGGTCGCCTTTCCGGGAATACTGGAAACCGATAACCGGCTGCCATGATGCCCCAGCGCATGCTTCACAATCGCCAGGCCCAGGCCACTGCCCCCGGTCTGCCGGGAACGGGCCTTATCCACCCGGTAAAAGCGCTCGGTCAGATGAGGAATATGCTCAGCGGCGATCCCCGGGCCATTATCGGTCACCGAAAAAAGCGCGCCCTGCGCATCCCGCTGCCAGACGATATCAATGCGGGTATTTTCCGGAGTATGACTGAGTGCATTGTAAACCAGGTTAGAAATTGCGCTGCGCAACTGTTCATCATTACCATACACCCGCAGGTCGCTGTCCACCGAGAAACTGACCACCTGCCCCGGATGTTTCAGACTGTCGGCTTCCTGTTGCAGCATCGACAGCATTCCCGGTACATCAACGACCTCCCGGATATTCATCGCAGGGGCAGCTTCTATCCGGGTCAGGGTCATCAGTTGCCTGATAAGCCCCTCCATACGCCGCGACTGCTCCTGCATGGTACCTACCGCTTTCATCCGCAACGGCGCATTCATCTGGTCATCTTCCATCATTTCCAGATAGCCCTGAAGCACAGTGAGCGGAGTACGTAATTCATGGCTGACATTGGCAAAAAAGTGCCGGCGCATATTTTCGAGCTGGCGCATCTGCGTCATATCCCTTGCACTGATCATCCATTGGCCTTCAGTATAAGGCACAATTCTGAACTCCATATGACGGCCATTATTCAGTAACTGCGTCAGAGGTTTTTCAAAATCGGCAGTCTGTAAATAACGACTGAATTCGGGGTAGCGCAGCAGATTAAGAATATTTTGTCCACTGTCTTCCGGCCAGCGCAGCCCCAGATATTCCTGAGCCAGCCCGTTACACCAGAAGATATTCCCCTCTTCGGTGGTCAGCACCAGCGCATCCGGCAGCGACTCAGCGCCACTTCGGAAGCGTTTGATCAGGCTTCGCAGTTCACGGCGACGGTGGCGGTTACGTGCCTGCATCAGATACAGACCGTGAAACAGCGGTTCCCAGCTCCCCTTACCGGTCGGGGGGGTCATACTTTTATCCACCCACAACCAATGGGACAGGCGCATCAGTTGAAAGAAATGCCAGAACAGTAAAAGGGCGACGGCCAGAAACAGACACCCGCCCGGATACCCGCTCACCAGGCCGACAATGCCCCCTGCAACGCAGACAAGAAAGAATTCTGACAACAGGGTACGCCACGAAAGTTTATCCAGCAAAAGTCACACTCCTGTCAGAAACGGGCTGAAAACCGGTAACCGGTGCCGCGGACAGTCTGAACCATACGTTCATGACCACTGATTTCAAGCGCTTTACGCAACCGGCGGATATGCACATCCACGGTCCTGTCTTCCACGTAAACATTCGTTCCCCAGACGTGATTCAGTAATTGCTCACGACTGTAAACACGTTCGGGATGGGTCATAAAAAAGTGCAGGAGTTTATATTCTGTCGGCCCCATATCCAGCGGGGTTTCGCCGGCCATCACCCGATGAGAGGTCGGGTCTAATGTCAGCCCCTGAATATCGATAAGTTCATCATCGGCCATCGGAGAAATACGACGGATCACTGCTTTGATCCTGGCAATCAGCTCCCGGGGAGAAAAAGGCTTAGTAATATAGTCATCAGCCCCCGCATCCAGACCACGGACACGATCTTCCTCTTCTCCGCGGGCCGTCAGCATCACCACCGGAATATCACGGGTCATGGCTTCTTTTTTAATATATTTAATCAATTGAATACCACTGCCCCCCGGGAGCATCCAGTCAAGCAGGATCAGATCGGGCCAGGGTTCAATCAGTTGCTTCACCGCGCTGTCATAATCTTCGGCTTCGATGGGATGGTAACCATTCTGCTCCAGCACAAAACATAACATTTCACGGATTGGAGCTTCATCTTCCACGACAAGAATGCGTTTAGCCATTGTTTCTCCAGAGGATATTTCCGGATTCTTCCGGTATACGCGGCACATTATGAGACAGTTTTATGACAGATTTATGAAGGAATGTCAGGGATATTTTTGCCGGCTTCCCCGGCGGGTACCGGTGCAGAGATACTTTTTTATCCCTGCACCGTCTGCAGGTATACTACGGGCAGCAGGCAATTTCGGGAGCATCATGAAAATTATCCATACCTCCGACTGGCATCTGGGCCAGTTTTTTTATTCCCGTAGCCGGGCGCGGGAACATCAGGCTTTCCTCGACTGGCTTCTCGCGCAGATCACTCTGCATCAGGTCAATGCCCTGATTGTTGCCGGAGATATTTTTGATACCGGTTCCCCGCCCAGTTATGCCCGGGAAATGTATAATCATTTTGTGGTTGAGCTGCAAAAAACCGGTTGCCGGCTGGTGATCCTGGCGGGAAACCATGACTCTGTCGCGATGCTGAACGAATCACGGGAACTGCTGGCCTGTCTGAATACCCGGGTGATCGCCAGTGCCAGCCCTGACGGCGAAGATCAGTTGGTGGTGCTGAAAGATGCTCAGGATCTGCCTGCCGCCATTTTATGTGCTATCCCGTATTTACGTCCGCGGGATATCCAGCTCAGCCAGGCCGGGCTGGACAGTCAGCAAAAACAGCAAAATCTGCTGCAGGCCATTGCAGACCATTACCGGCACTGTTATCAGGCCGCCCTGCGGCTTCGCGAGACGCTGGGTGACCCGTCACTGCCGATCATAGCGACCGGCCATCTGACTGCCCTGGGGGTCAGTAAAAGCGATTCCGTACGCGATATTTATATCGGTACCCTGGACGCCTTTCCGGCCTCCGCCTTTCCGCCCGCAGATTATATCGCCTTAGGCCATATCCACCGCCCGCAACAGGTGGGGGGGCAGCCTCATATCCGTTACAGCGGCTCGCCCATCGCACTGAGTTTTGATGAGTCTTCCACAGAAAAAAGCGTGTGTCTGGTGGAGTTCAGCCCGCAATCCGCCCCGGTGATCACACAGTTACCGATCCCCTGCGTTCAGCCACTGAAGACCCTGAAAGGATCACTGGCAGAAATTGAACAACAACTGGACTTACTGACACCGCTTGCCGGGGCCCCACCGGTCTGGCTGGATATAGAAGTCACGCAGCAGGAGTACCTCAGTGATCTGCAGCAACGGGTGGAGGCACTGATTGAGGGCCGCCCGGCGGAAGTGCTGCTGTTACGGCGCAGCCGAAACAGCACAACAACCGGTATTGCCCGCGAAACGAATGAAACCCTGAACGAACTGACCGCAGAAGAAGTGTTCCTGCGTCGTCTGAGCCGCGAAGAAGCGTTACCGGAAGAAGAGCAGCAGCGACTCCTGACCCTGTTTCTTCAGACCCTGGAACTGGTCCGGGATGCCGGCACGGAGAATGAATGAAAATACTGACATTACGGTTTAAGAATCTGAATGCACTGCGCGGGGAATGGTTTATTGATTTCCGGCGTGAACCCTTTGCCGGTAACGGGCTGTTTGCCATTACCGGGGATACCGGTGCAGGTAAAACCACGCTGCTGGATGCTATCTGCCTGGCGCTTTATCACCAGACCCCCAGGCTGACGAACATCAGCCAATCGCAGAATGCACTGATGAGCCGCGGCTGCAGTGATTGTCTTGCCGAAGTTGAATTTGAAATTCGCGGTGAGGCCTGGCGGGCATTCTGGAGCCAGAACCGTGCCCGCAACCAGCCGGACGGAAAACTGCAACCGCCCCGGGCGGAACTGGCCCGCTGTGCGGATAATGTGATTGTTGCAGATAAACTCCAGGATAAGCTGCGCTACACCGAACAGCTCTCCGGACTCAATTTTCAGCGATTTACCCGGTCGATGATGCTCTCGCAGGGGCAGTTCGCGGCTTTCCTGAATGCGCCTCCGGGCGAGCGGGCTGAACTGCTGGAAGAACTGACCGGTACCGAAATCTACGGGCAGATCTCCCGCAGTGTATTTGAACAACATAAAGCCTTACGGCAGCAACTGGAGACACTGCGGGCCGGGTTGTCAGGGGTCGTCTTGCTGGATGACGTTGCCCGCCAGCAGATCCTGCACCAACAGCAGGAACTGCAAACCACAGAGCAGCAACTGCAGCAGGAACTCACCCGCCATGAACAGGCCTTACTCTGGCTGAACCAGACCCGGCAACTGAAAGACCAGCACCGGCAACGTGAACTGGCGCATCAGGAGACCCGCGAGCGTCTGGAACAGGCTGAACCCTGGCGTCTGCGTCTGCAACGCAGTGAGCCGGCGGAAAAAATCAGACCGCTGTGGCAGCAATTACAGAGCCGCCGTCAGTCGCAGCAGGAACTGTTCACCCAACAGACTCTTGCGGCCGAACGTCTGAAACAAACGGAGACCGCACACCGGCAAGCGCACGAACGATGGCAGTCTGCTGAGCAAGACTATCGCCGGCAACAGATGCAGCAACAGCAACTGGAAACCCTGCTCAGTGAACAGGTGATCCCGCTGGATCACACGCTTGCCAGCGAAGAACAACAACTGAACCGGTCTCTGCAACAGCTTAAAGAGCAACAACAGCAACAGGCGGAGACCCGTCAGCAGATCACTCAGACAGAACAGCAACTGCAACAACTGAACAGCCAGCGGGAACACTGGCTGAACTGGCACCAGCAACATGCAGGCCTGGCAGAGTGGGGCCCTGCCCTGCCCCTGTGGCGCGAGCGGCTGAGTCAATGGCAACAGCAGGCACTGACTGCCAGGACGCTGCATGAGAAGATGACGAAGCAACAGCAGGAACTCAGCCAGCAGGCCCTTGAGCTGACCGGCCTGCATAATACTCTGCCGCCCCTGCAGCAGGCAGAATCCGCTGCCGCCACCGATCTCGAACGTCTGACGCAACAGCAGCAGTCTCTGGAAAACGAGCATACCCGCGATGCGCTGCGTCAGACGCTGGAGAATGCGCAGTCCCGACGTGCCCGCCAGCAGCAACTGCTGCTGCTGGCCACAAAATCTGAGCCGTTACATCACCAGTTGAATAAGCTGCAACCACAGGTCGCCGCGCTGCAACAAAAGATAGCTGCCGATGAACAGTCGCTGACACAGTTTCGCGAGCTGTTCCAGACTGAGCGCAAACAACTCCAGGCGCTGATCACCCTGTGTGAACTGGATGCGAGGATCACCGATCTTGCCGCATTGCGGGAGACCCTCGAGGCCGGACATCCCTGCCCGCTGTGCGGCTCCTGTGAACATCCGTCGGTCACGGAATATAAACAACTACAGCCCGCCGAAAATCAGCAACTGAAACTGGCGCAGGAAAAGCGGGTGGCTGAACTGCAGGAACAAGGCGTCCGGCGTAAAGAGCAACTCGCCCAGGCCCGCCAGCAGTACGGGCAAATGACGGAGGAGATCACCACCCTGACCGCTGCACTTGCGGAGTCAGAAGCACAATGGCAATCGCTGTGCCTGGCTGAAGGACTGACGCTGAAGCTCACTGAAATGCCGCTGCTGCAACACTATCTGCAGGAGACAGAAGCCAGGGAACAGCAGGTCCGTCACCAGTTACAGCTGCGGGAACAGGCAGCCCTGGCCTGTCAGCAGGCCCGGGAACACTACTACCAAAGCCGTGACCGATTACAGCACCACCAGCAACAAACCGCATTGATGACGGAACAGCAAAATACCCGTCAGGCCGCCGTTGAAGAGAGCAGTAAAAATTACCGGCAGACAACAGAACAGGCTGAACGATTGCTGTCCTCATTACGGGAAGAGATCTCCCGCTACGCACTGTCGCTGCCGGAAGAAATTCAGGCGGCAGACGCGTGGCTGAACACGCAGCAGGAGCTCTGGAAAAAGTGGCAACACAATGAACAACAGCTTCGCGATACGGAACCGGAACAGATCCGTCTGACGACGTCGCTGGAAAGAATGCAGCAGGATCTCCAGCGGCAGATGACGGTGAGCGCGCAAACAGAACAGACTGTCACACAACAACGCGGACAGCTGTCAGCCTTGCGGGAGAAACGCCACAGCTTATTTGCGGATAAAGACGTCAATGAGGCACGGCAGTCCATGCAGCGAGAGTTGACACAACTTCAGCAACAGCAGCAGGATCTCCTGGAAAAATCCCATGCGTTGCAGCGTGAACTCAGCCTGCAGGATGGTCAGCATCGCCAGCAGGAGCAACAATATCGCCAGCTGGCAGAACAGCGGCAGAACGACGAATTGCAGTTTACCGATGCCCTGCAGAAACAGGGCTTCAGCGACAGCGATGCTTTTACTGCTGCCCTGCTGGACGAAGAGACCGCCACTTCCCTGCGCCGGCAATTGCAGGAACTGGAACAGGCCAGCGACCAGACCGGGATCCTGTTAAAACAGATGCATGAGAGCCTGCAGCAACATCTGCAACAGCGGCCGGAGGGCATTCCGGACGAGAGCAACGTACTGGCAGAAATAACCGTCACCCTGAAACAGCGCCTGAATGAAACTATCGGCCAGCAGGGAGCACTACGTGAACAGCTTCAGGCCGATGATCGCTACCGTCAGCAACAACAGCAGTTGATCGAAAAGATCAGTCAGCAACAGAGGCTGCTGGCTGACTGGGATCATCTTAACCATCTGATCGGATCGGCCAGCGGGGATCGGTTCCGCCGGTTTGCCCAGGGTCTGACGCTGGATCATCTGGTCTGGCTGGCCAACCAGCAACTGGCGCGTCTTCACGGGCGCTATCTGTTGCAGCGTCAGTCGGATGACACTCTGGAACTGGCGGTCATTGATCGCTGGCAGGCGGACAATTGCCGGGATACACGTACATTATCCGGCGGGGAAAGTTTCCTGGTCAGTCTGGCGCTGGCGCTGGCGTTATCCGACCTGGTGAGCGAGAAGAACCGGATTGAGTCACTCTTCCTCGATGAAGGCTTTGGCACGCTGGATGCGGAAACACTCGACGTGGCACTCGATGCGCTGGATAGCCTGAACGCCAGCGGTAAAACCATCGGTGTGATCAGCCATGTTGACGCCATGAAAGAACGGATCCCGTTACAAATCCGGGTCATCAAAAATAATGGCCTCGGTTACAGCAAACTCGAACTGCCGCAGCCCTGAGGCCAGGCCGCCGGCCATTCTGCGTTACCGCATGGCCGGGGTCAGGCCTGCGGGTTCTCCTGCTGACGCCACTGGCGGGGGCTGATGCCATACCAGCGGCGGCAGGCCCGGGAGAAGGCACTGACTTCAGAGTACCCCAGCAGCATCGCCATCGCAGAAACGGACAAGGATTGCTGTTTCAGATAATGAGCCGCCAGTTCACTGCGTACCGCATCCAGCAGACGCGAGAAACTGACATCCTGTTCACGTAAGCGACGCTGTAAGGTCCATTCAGATAACCCCATATTCTCTGCCACCTGTTCCAGGGTCGGTTCGCCATTGCTCAGCAACAGATGAATACAGGCTCTGACCTTACCGATCAGCCCCTGACTTTCACGGGTGGTATTCAGGCGCTGCAGGGCATCTTTCACGACCATCAGCAGCATAGGATCATTATCCGGCATCGCCCGCTGCAGTTCGCGACGGCTAATCAGCAGAGAATTGTAGGGTTGATCAAAGTAGACGGGGGCATCAAAAATTTTACAGTGTTCGTGCCAGTTTTCCGGGCGGGAGTGTTCAAAATGGACTTCACGGGGAGCCCAGTGCTGACCGGCTGAGTGACGGATCAGGTTCATGAACATCCCCATCGTCAGCTCTGCATCCTGACGACGCGATAAAATGGCCCCGTGGCGCACCTGATAATCGAGCCGCCAGTAATCCCCTTTATCGACCATCCGGGTCAGGGTATCGTGCTGATGGCAGGGGAAAAATTGCACCACATTCTGTAATGCCGATTCAAGCGTTGGCGAACAGAGGCCGATGTAGCCAATCAATCCCAGTGACTGCGGCTTAAACTGACGACCATAATGCAGGCCGAAATTACGGGTGGAAGAGTGCCTGGCTGCTTCCTCCAGTACACGACAGTAATTTGCCAGCCCCAGACTCAGGGTCGGGCTGCCCAGCAGTTCCGGGTCGACACCACTCAGCCCGAAGATGCGATCACTGTCTCCCCCCTGACTGCTGATAAAATCACTCAATCCGGTCGCTGCCGCTGCCAGAACACCCCGGTTACCGGACGAGAGACCGGCCATAGACTGAGATGCTGTGGTTAAGAGAGTCATTGTACTGTTCATACCTGTCCCGGAATTTACCTGCATTAAACACATAGGCTAATGTAATGCAAAATCCGTACCACCCTCTATGTCAGTTCTGTGACAATCCCGGGGTCAGCTGACAGGAGCAACAGTGCACCAACAGCGGGCACTGCCACGGTGCAAAAGAGGGTCACGCCCCGACGGGCCAGCGATCGGTTTCCAGATAGCGGCGGCACAGGCGAACCGTGTCTGCCGACCACTGATCCTCCAGGCTTTTTGCCATGTCGGTTCCGGCATGTGAACCCATCCAGGCACTGAGTTGCAGACGACGCTGCATCAGCAGATCAGGCAGCACCGCCAGATCTTCATCACTGACATGTGCAATTTTTTCATACCCGGTCAGCCAGTTTTCGATCCATTCACCGGCACGCGGATGATGTTCAAAAAAACTGACCGCGGCTGCCAGGTCATGCATATACCAGCCAAAACCGCAGTCATCGAAATCAATGATCCGGGTTTGCCCCTGATGATGTAATAAGTTGGTCAGTCGCAGATCCGCATGGATCAAGCCGTAACGATCCGCCGATTGTCCGTACACCGACAGTTTACGACCGATGTTTCCGATGGCCCCGGTGATCAGCGCATGATCCTCCCGGTTCAGCCGGGGAGCATCCTGCCAGCGTCCCCAGTGCCCGGCATCTCCCACCATGGTCTGGTGATCCCAGATAATGCGCTGAAAACTTGCCGGACGCTGCCACTGACGGCTGTGCTGATGCAGGCGGGCGGTCACTTCCCCCAGTGCCTGAAATGCGACCGGGTCCACATTGGTGGTCGGCATTTCACCGTCCATCCATTCAAAAATAACCACATGACGGACGCTGCCCTCCCCGGTGACCACGGTCTGAACCGTTTCCCCTTCACCGTCTTTGACGGCTTCCGGGACTTCGATTCCGCTTTCTCTCAGCGCGTCCAGCCACAGCAATTCACTCAGGATATCGGCTTTCTGGTGGTAATCTGCCCGATGCAGACGTAACGCATAACGGCTGTCCGCTGTTTTCAGTAAAAAGGTCGCGTTTTCCGAACGGCAGATCAGTGACAACTCCCCCTGGCAGAGGGCCGGATAACGACTAAGCGCCTGATGCGCCACCCGGTAAATTTGTGCTTCAGTCATTGGATCATTCTGTTTTACTTCCATTGCGTGGCCCTCTTTACTCAATATCGTCCGTCAGTCTGTGATCCAGCATGCCCGTGGTGAACGACGTATTTCCTGACACCGCAATAGCAAAACCTGGCTTCAGACGACAATATCAGTCCTTCCCCCGCCGGAGTTGACTTCAGACGACAAACTCTGACCGGTACGGTCAGGTATTTACCCGCTAGCCCGCGGCATTATGCCCGTGACAGATCATTTTGCAGGCCACTGGCCGGGCAGAGGGTTAATTCACGATGGGGATACTAAGATGACAACAAAACTAAAACCCACACTTGGCACATTCTCCCTGTGGGGGATCGCTGTTGGTCTGGTGATATCCGGCGAGTATTTTGGCTGGAGCTATGGCTGGGGCGTGGCCGGGACGCTGGGGTTCCTGATCACGACGCTGCTGATTGCATTAATGTATGGCTGCTTTATTTTCAGTTTTACCGAGCTCACCACCGCTATCCCGCATGCGGGGGGACCGTTTGCTTACAGTCGCCGGGCATTTGGTGAAACCGGCGGCCTGATCGCCGGGCTTGCCACGCTGATTGAATTTGTTTTTGCGCCCCCGGCGATCGCTCTGGCCATCGGAGCCTACCTGAATATCCAGTTTCCGGCGCTTGACCCTAAGGTGGCCGCGGTCGGGGCTTATATCATTTTTATGGGGCTGAATATCCTCGGCGTGAAACTGGCGGCGATGTTTGAACTGATTGTCACCATCCTTGCGGTGATTGAGCTGCTGGTGTTTATGGGCGTCGTCTCTCCGGGCTTCAGCATGGCGAATTTTACCGCCCACGGCTGGGCGGGTGACCACGGCTTTGGCCTGCAGGCGCTGAGCGGTGTTTTTGCGGCGATCCCCTTTGCCATCTGGTTTTTCCTGGCCATCGAAGGGGCGGCCATGGCCGCTGAAGAAGCGAAAGACCCCCGCAAAAATATCCCGCGGGCCTATATCTCCGGTATTCTGACGCTGGTCGTGCTGGCTATCGGGGTGATGCTGCTGGCAGGCGGTGCCGGTGACTGGCGTAAACTTTCAGATATTAATGATCCGTTACCTCAGGCGATGAAAATGATTGTCGGGGAACATTCGCGCTGGATGCATATGCTGGTCTGGATCGGATTATTTGGTCTGATTGCCAGCTTCCATGGCATTATTCTTGGTTTCTCACGTCAGTTCTTTGCCCTGTCCCGGGCCGGCTATTTACCCCCGGCGCTGGCAAAGTTATCCCGTCATCAGACCCCGTACCGTGCCACCCTTGCGGGCGGTGTAATCGGTATCCTGGCTATCTTCAGCGATAACTGGATCCACCTGCAGGGGATGTCTCTGACCGCTGCCATGATCACCCTGGCCGTTTTTGGTGCCATTGTCATGTACATCATGAGCATGCTGAGTCTGTTCCGGTTACGCCGCACTGCACCGGACATGCCACGCAGCTTCCGGGCGCCGGGGTATCCGCTGGTACCGGGCATTGCGCTGGTACTGGCCGTACTTTGCCTGGTCTCTATGGTCTGGTTCAATCCGGTGATCGCCCTGCTGTTTGTGGTCATCATGCTGGCCGGTTACGGGTATTTCCGCCTGACAACCACTCAGCGAGCACAGGCCCCGCATGATGAATTACTGATGGATCGCGAGTAACCTCTGCAGCAGCACAGGGAATACCCTGTGTTGCTGTTTTTCTGTCCCGGGGCTTCCCGTCCGCTGACCTCTTACTGCCGTTCTCCCGCCCCTGTTTTTGCCTTCTCTGCCCGGTACTGTTGTTAATTCTTATCCCGGTTGCTGAAACCCGGCCCCTGATTGGGTATCATCAGCCCTCTGTCCGGAAATGCTGGCTTAAGGAATTAAGATGCTGTGGTTTAAAAATATGATGGTGTATCGTCTGAACCGGGAAATCCCGCTGTCTGTTGATGATATGGAACGACAACTCAGTGCCTGCAGTTTCACCCCCTGCGGAAGCCAGGACCAGTCAAAATCCGGCTGGGTCTCCCCTCTGAATGATAAGAGTGATTCTCTGCTGCATGTGAGTCAAGGTCAGATCCTGCTCTGCGCACGTAAAGAAGAGAAGATCCTGCCGGCACCGGTGATCAAACAAGCGCTGGAAGCAAAAATCCATCATCTGGAAACAGAACAACAGCGTAAGCTGAAAAAAACCGAAAAAGATGCCCTGAAAGATGAGGTGATCCATAGCCTGCTCCCGCGGGCCTTCAGCCGTTACAGCCAGACATGGTTATGGATCGACCCTCAGCATCAGCTGATTATGGTCGACAGTGCCAGTGCGAAAAAAGCCGAAGATTTACTGGCCCTGCTGCGTAAAAGCCTGGGGTCATTACCTGTGGTCCCGCTGGCTCTGGAAACCCCAATCGAACTGACTCTGACAGAATGGGTTCGCTCCGGCACCCTGCCGACAGGATTTGCGCTGCTGGACGAAGCTGAGCTGAAAGCCACGTTGGAAGAAGGCGGTGTGATCCGTTGTAAACAGCAGGAACTGGTTAGTGATGAAATTGCGCATCACATTGAAGCCGGTAAGCGGGTGACTAAGCTGGCCATTGACTGGCAGGAACGTTTGCAATGTATCGTTTGTGATGACGGTTCACTGAAACGCCTGAAATTCAGTGACACCCTGCGTGAACAGAATGATGATATTGACCGGGAAGATTTCGCGCTGCGTTTTGATGCCGATTTCTCGCTGATGACCGGCGAACTGGCTGCCTTTACAGAAGCATTAATTTCAGCGCTGGGCGGCGAAGCACAGCACTGAGACTGACGGTCATGCCCTGTGATACAGGGCATGACCGTGACAGAATTACAGGTAGCGGCAAAGGTAAGCGCTTTCTTCCGCAACCTGCAAATAAAACTCACTGCTGCCCGGGACATTGAAGACCTGACCGGCCTCAAACCACTGCCATTCTGTTTCGCCCGGCAGCAGCACTTTCAATGCACCGCTGACCACGGTCATTTCTTCAGGCTTACCGGTACCAAAAGTATATTCTCCGGCAGACATCACCCCGACACTCGCTTCACCAGACAGCGAATTTTCAAAACCAATAGATTTCACTTTACCTTCAAAATACTCATTCGACTTCAGCATCTCTTTTCCTCTGTAGTTCGCGGGGGTGTACCGACAGTGTAAAAGCAGTCAGATCACCTTGTCACGTGAATAATCAGCCACATCATCAGCTTAGCGTTTTCCTCTCCTCGCCTGCCCCGCCGCCGGACAACTTACCGACATAAGGGGCTACCCGGGGGACTCTGTACTAAGCTCTTTTGAGGTTCAGGTCAGTCGTTTTGAGAATGTTGAGATTCTGGCGGACTACGGGGGCGTTATGCACGCCCGGTGAGTGCTGTAAAATATTGGTCTTTTTTACCTGCTAACGGTCTTCATTGCAGGGTCACAACGTATTACCTGTCATGTCCCGGCCGGGAAATACGGGTAATACGGTGACAGAAGACCCGGCGGAGCATACAACCGTTTATCCCGCACGCTGCTGCGACAATACCTGCAGGATATGGTCGACCACTTCCTGAGGAGGCAGAGTGGCATCGATAATATGATGAGCGGTTGAAGAATACAGCGGGCTACGGACTTTCAGGATATCGCTCATCTCTTCGGTGATAGGACGCCCTGTCAATGTGGGACGTTGTTCATTTTCGGGTTCAGCATCCAGCCGTTTTGCCAGTTCGTCCGGCTCCACACTCAGCCAGAATACCCGGCCATTATCCCGCATAAACTGACAGTTTTCCGGACGCAGAATGATCCCTCCGCCGGTCGCGACCACCGAGGAGTCCGCGGTCACCGCGATCAGTGAATCACGCTCCTTCATCCTGAAGCTTTCCCATCCCTCTTCCGCAACAATCTGTGCAATCGTACACTGCAGTGATGTTTGCAAATGATGGTCCGTATCATGGAATGCATAGCCCAATGTCTTTGATAACAGATGTCCGACCGTTGTTTTTCCACACCCCCGGGCACCTATCAGATAAATAGGTAATGACATAAAGGCTAATCCTCCGCCGGAATATTCGCAAAGTGACTGAAATTAAAAACCCGTGCATGATAACCGGAATTCACGCCGACAGCCACCCGCACATCGGTTTCAGGCCGGGGGGCTCCCGCGGACAGGGCTGGCAGCCCCTCTGAAATATTTTTTACTGCGCTCTCATTTACTTTGCGCAGAGGTATCCCCATATATAATAAGGCTGTCGCGGGTGTGAACCCGAAGCACCGGCGCTATAATTTCAGGACGCAGGCATCTGTCGTGACCACGGCCTGTGTTGGTTGCTATGGAATGTCACAAACATTATCTCCGGATCAACGGCGATAATGCATTAAAAGATGATGAGAGGTTTCACCATGCAGAGCGAAGAGCAAAAAATAATTGATGGCTTGTTCAGCCGGTTACAACAGGCAGAAAGCCAGTCTGGTCCGCGTGATGCGGGCGCTGAACAGTTGATCAAAAATCATCTGCAAAATCAGCCGGCAGCCGCGTATTACATGGCTCAGGCCATCCTGATTCAGGAAGCGGCACTGAAAAAACTGAATGAGCAGGTCAGCAGCCTGGAAAACCAGTTAAAACAGCAGCAACAGCCTCAGCAAAGCAGTGGCGGTTTTCTGTCCGGACTGTTTGGCGGCGGAAATTCCCAGCCTCGCCAGGCTGCACCGGCTCAGCCCGCCTGGGGCTCGCAACCACAACAGCCGGCACAGCAACCGGGCTATACTTCCGCCCCTGCCGCTGCACCACGCGGAACCGGATTCCTGGGAGGAGCATTACAAACAGCAGCAGGTGTCGCCGGGGGTGTCGTGCTGGCGGATATGCTGACCAGCATGTTCCATCATTCACAGCCGGAAGAGATCGTGAATATTATTAACGAACCGCCGCTGGAAACCCCGGACTACGATCAGGGACTGGATACCTTTAATCAGGGTGACAATGCCTTCCCGGCCGATGATAACCGCTGGGATGACAACAGTTCCGGAGGGTTTGACAGCTTCCTGGGCGACGATAGCTTTAACGATGACGACGACAGCTTCCTGTAAACACTAAGCCGTCCTCCCGTTCAGGCAGCATTATTGCTGCCTGAACCATTTATCCAGTTCATTGGCAAATAACTGCCGGTCTTTCTGATTCAGTGCCGCCGGTCCGCCGGAAGCCATACCACTGGCCCGCAATGTCTCCATAAAATCCCGCATGGTCAACCGCTCGCGGATAGTTGCCGGTGAATACCGTTCTCCCCGTGGATTAAGTGCTGCTCCGCCTTTTTCAAGCACCTCTGCAGCCAGAGGAATATCTGCCGTCACCACTAAATCCCCGGCTTCAACACGACGGACAATTTCATTGTCAGCCACATCAAACCCTGCAGCCACCTGTAACGTATGGAGCCAGGGAGAAGCGGGGATCCGTAATCCCTGATTAGCAACAAAAGTAATATGTGTTTGCGTTCTGTCAGCTGCACGATAAAGTATTTCTTTAATAACAGCAGGACAAGCGTCTGCGTCTACCCAGATAGCCATAGTTTTTCCTGAAAGAGACTGAACAGGAATTGTGGATCATTATGGCTGTGCAGAACAACTTTTTATCCCGACGGGGTAAAGTCAGGCTGCAGATTGCCGGGTCTGTAAAAGGTATCACTGCTGATTTTCTGATTAACACAAAGGACAGATAATGCTGAACAAAAAAGTGGGGTTCATTGGTTGCGGTAATATGGCCAAAGCGATTATCAATGGGATGATTGAAAGCCGGATCATCGCCCCGGAAAATGTGTGGGTCTTTGATCGTAAACCTGAAACAAACCAGGCGATGGCAGAAAAATACGGACTTCATGCGGCAGAAAGCCTGGAATCAATGGCCCGTGAAGTGGATATTCTGGTCGGTGCGATTAAGCCGAATGTCATGCTGAAACTGCTGGGGAGCATTGCCGGGTTACTTAAAAAAGAGACACTGGTGGTCTCTATCGCCGCAGGGATCACGCTGGATGCCCTCGCCACGGTACTGGGACATGACCGGAAGATTATTCGTGTTATGCCAAACACCCCGGCATTAGTCGGTACCGGGATGACCTCCGTGACTCCTAATGTGCTGGTGAATGAAGAAGAAACCGATATTATCCTGAAAATATTCAGAAGCTTCGGGAATGCCGAGCTGGTCAGTGAATATCTTATCCACTCGGTCGTGGGCGTCAGCGGCTCCGCCCCGGCCTATGTGTTTATTATGATTGAAGCCATGGCGGATGCGGCAGTTCTGGGGGGAATGCCCCGGAAACAGGCCTACGAATTTGCAGCTCAGACCGTCAAAGGGGCTGCACAGATGGTGCTGGAAACCGGGCAGCATCCGGCGGCGCTGAAAGACAGTGTCTGTTCTCCTGGCGGTACGACCATCGAAGCCGTGAAGACCCTGGAAAGTAAAGGGTTCCGTGCCGCTATCATGGAAGCCATGCAGAAATGTATGGAAAAGTCAGAACAGCTCAGCAAAGCCTGATAAGTTAGCAGCCCCGGTACGCTTAGCCGGGGCGGCTAAACGCGTATCCACGGACACTGTCGCCCGGGATCATCGGCACTTTCACTCCGGTAACGGGTGAATTATCCGGGAGGACAAGCTCAGTGACCGGGATTATCTGCGGCAGGAGGATCACCTGAATCCGACGCCTGCGTTAAGCGTAGCCAGATGCTGACAGATAAAAAAACAGCCCCGGCTGAGGCTGTTCTGAGGTACCGGGGGGTGTATTTCCGGAGTAATTAGCCTTTTTTCAGGCAGCTTTTCATAAAGCTTTTACGGTCAGCACCCTTCAGCGCTTTCCCTTTCGCATCCGCATTACAGGTTTTCATTTTCTGCTGCTGTGCAGTCAGCACTTTTGGCGCTTTATGATCTTTTTTCAGGCAGGTACTCATAAAGCCTTTACGTGCTTCACCTTTCAGGGACTGTGTCGATGCCTGATGGTTACAGTCAGTCATTTTTTGCTGCTGCGCTGTTTTTTCCGCCGCAGATGCCTGTCCCGCCATTAATAATCCGCCCAGAACCGCGGCTACGATCATTTTATTCATGATTACTCCTGTCAATAAAAAACCGGTAAATAACCGGTGATAGCCGACAACACTTCGCTGAAGTTAATTATCGGTAATGTGGTAACTCTTATCCGTCAGGCTATGATCGGCTGATGCCCGTTATCTTTTCAAGATAGCGGATATTCGATAATGCGCGACTTTTTTCTGACGAAGTCTCGTTGGCATTATCCACCAGGTGTTCGATTTTTTTCTGAAATAACAAGCGGGCTTCGGGTGAAAGGGTTTCTACCAGTGCCGATAAAACTAACTCCATCGTGGCCTGGCGCTCTTGCTGAAGTTTATATTCTTCATCCCTTTCCGCCAGTTTAATTAAAAGCTCAGCAATAATATTTTTCATACATAAGCCTCAGAATCATCTGATCCTGAACTTAACATTGCGAATACCAAAAAAACAGGCTTTTTATAAAACTGAAACAGTTAATTGCATAAACGAATAGAAATTTAAATACCGGGACATAGCCTCAGGAGGAGAGCATCCCGGTTCACGGGGCAGCGCCCGGGCGGGAAGTCGCTCAGACACACCCGCGATGATACCGGGTGTGCCTTCAGCAGTTCAGCGGGATCAATTACCGGAGTAGTGCGGACCACCGCCACCGCCACCCCAGCCACCACCACCACCGCCGTGACCACCGCCACCCCAGCCGCCGCCGCCCCATCCGCCGCCAGGAGGCGGGAAAATACAGCCATTCAGCATTACTACGACGCCCAGAACAGCAGCAATTTTTAACAGTCGTACCATAGTTGACCTCTATTCGGGTTGTTTCTGCTTCCGGTCTTCAGTATATAGGCAGTATTGCTCAGAAAAATCCGTATCCTCCCTGTATTTATTCACTGAAACCAGCCTTAACACTTTTCTGACACTGCCCCTACAGCACCCTGTCGTTTTCGCTAACCCCGGCGGCAGGCATAGCAGTTTCAGCCACAATAGACCCGGGTAATTTTCCCTTGCTCATCCGCCATAAAATTCAGACGGCGCAGGTTAAAGTCCATCGTAACAACCGAATTATAGGCAATCGCCCTGGACTCGGTCCCGAACCGCATATTTTCTATAGAGGTCAATGGCTTGCCAATAAAATTCTGGAACTGAGAGGCTCCGCACATATCATCATCCGGGACATAAGCCGGTGCCTGCTGACGGTGGCTGGCAGACTGGCAGGAGGCCAGTAGTACAATTCCGCTTAACAGAGCGAGTTTTCCGTAAAATGTCATCATAACTCCTGAAACGCCACACTGAGACACTTCTCCGCGGGCTTTGTACAACATAAAATACTGATCCGGGCCACACTTGTACTGATGTCACCATGGAATGCCGGGTATCACACGGGAAAGATATCTTCAGCCAGCCATACTCTTCACTGTAGCGGTTTTCTGTTACAAAGAGACGTGGTTATCTTACTCACTGGCCATCTCTGATACTGACTGACCGGCGGCCCCTGATTGCATCCTCCCGCGGGAAAATGGATCACACTAAGTGACGTCAATGGCCTCTGCGATTATCGCTGATGACTCGACAGTGATCTTTACCATTGATATTATTCAGAAGATTCTTAACTCCGGACTGCCGATGAATACACATTCCGATAAAATCACACTCACCGCGTTTTATCTTGGAAGTTTTGTTATCTACTACGTGATAACCCTGATGATAACGCTGTTTCCTGACTTTCTGGCACTGCGGACCAGTGGCTTGCTGGTGCCGGTGCTCTGCCTGCTTGAATTTGCAGTGATTTATCCGTTGTATCGTTTTTACTGCCAGCGCCGGGACGACATTCCTTTCGGTCAGTTATTACTGGTACCGACATTACTATTCACGGCAGCGTTACTGATCCTGATGGTTGCGGAGACCCAATATTTAGTCCCGGAAGTCTGGCTGTCCGAACAAGCCAATCAGCCGCGGAACTCTCAATTGATTCTGCTGATCACTGCCGTCTGTCTGGCACCGGTATTTGAAGAAATTTTATTCCGTGGGTTTCTTCTGCAAGCATTTTTATTATGGGCTCCTGAAAGCCGGCTGGCCTGTACCTTACTGACGTCATTGCTTTTTGCCGCCATGCATACTCAGTATATTCACTGGCAGTCCATCGTAGCGCTGACACTCTTCTCACTCTTATTGTGCTGGGCCAGAATCAAAAGCAAAGGACTCGCGTTACCGGTTTTTTTGCATACCCTGAACAACCTGATAGCCCTGGTGCCGGCATTATATCTTTCTGCAGCTTAGTACGGGCAGTCCATCGCCCGTATGCAGTGATATCACTCTCACGACTCAGCGCCAGACTCCTGCTCAAAGTGCGTTTTGAACTGCTCGTAAATCGACAGCATATTTGAGGCATCTCCCTGTAGCGGGCTCAGTTTGCCGGCCCGGACCAGCTCGATCACCACCTGTAGGGCGGCCTGCTTTGGGTTTTCAGAAGGGCGGGCGATGGGTTCATTCATTATCTTGTTACCTGTTAACATTGAGAGCGATCCTGGATAAAAATTAAATTGTAACGCAGCTACGCACCGTCTTGCAGAAAAACCTGCCATGCCGGTGCGGGTCATCATCGCGTTATCGGTAAGAATGCTATACTGATCCGCCCGGCAATCATGGCCTGTGCCCGGGTATAAGGAGCTAGTCATGTTAATCGGATTCGTGCTATTAGTCAGTGCCTGTGGTAACGATGCCTGCGATGCTTTGCCGGTTTCGGAGCATATTTTTCCGACGCAGGGTAGCTGTGAGGTGATGGCAGATCGTATTCGTAAGGCGCGTCCGCATGCGGTGTTGCTCTGCGGTGAAGTGCATCGGCGTTCAGGAGCAGAGTCCGAATAAGGGCTGTTTTCCCGGATAAGCTGCAGGACTCAACGGTTAGCGCGGATAGCGGATAGTTATGAAGTCACAAAAAAACAAGCGGCCACGTAAACCCGGGGGACGCTGGATTTATTATTTGCTGTATCAGGATATTATCTGGCCCTGTCCCGTGCGCTGGGAATGGGAAGCGGGCTATGGTGGCTGGCTGCCTTTCTACTATGCCCCGACATTAGAATTTATTGCCGCCGATCCGGCCCGGGTGATCCGGATACCGCGCGGGTCAAAATCGCCCGGAAAGACCGGGACAAAGAACTGACAGGGACGGGAGGCCGTAACCTCCCTGACTCTGACACGCCTGAATTAGTTTTCCAGGACGTAATCCAGTGTAATTTCAGTATTCAGCAACTGAGAGACCGGGCAGCCGGATTTGGCTTTATTAATGATCTCTTCAAATTTTTTCTCATCAATCCCCGGAAGTTCAATAACACTTTTCAGTGCCACTTTGGTGATGGCAAAACCTTCACCCTTTTTATCCAGAGAAACATCGGCGGTGGTATCGATGCTTTTCGGCGTATGCCCTGCCTGACCCAGCATCAGAGAAAGCGCCATGGAGAAACAGGCCGCATGGGCTGCGCCAATCAGCTCTTCAGGGTTAGTCCCGGGTTTATCTTCAAAACGGGTGTTAAAGCCATAAGGTTGCTGACTGAGCGCGCCGCTTTCGGTGCTGACAGTCCCTTTACCTTTAATATCGCCTTCCCAGTGAGCCGAACCTTTCTTATGAATCGTCATACTCTCCTCCGTAATAAGATACTCAGCATTCAGTATAGTCGCTCTGTCAGTATTGCCTTGTTTTACCGTGTTACAGGCTATGTTTGCGAATTATCCGGGTAGCTGAAGATTAGCCAGCAAGTCACGGTTTATCTCCGCCACCGATTTTGCCCCGGTCAGGGTCATGGCAACCCGCATTTCGTTGGCGATCAGCGTCAGCAGATTCTCAACCCCCTTCTGCCCGTGAGCCGCCAGAGCATAGATAAATGCACGTCCCAGTAATACGGTGTCAGCGCCCAGCGCCAGCATGCGTACAACATCCAGTCCGTTACGGATACCGCTGTCTGCCAGTAAGGTCAGGTCGCCTTTAACGGCATCGGCTATCGCAGGCATGGCCCTGGCCGTAGAAAGTACGCCATCCAGTTGCCGGCCGCCGTGGTTAGACACCACGATACCATCGGCACCAAAACGTACGGCATCTTTAGCATCTTCCGGGTCGAGAATACCTTTAATGACCATCGGGCCGTCCCAGAAATCACGGATCCATTCCAGATCTTTCCAGGAGATAGACTGATCAAAGTTATTCGCCAGCCAGCCAATATAATCTTCCAATGCCGTCGGTTTGCCGAGATACGCTGAAACATTACCCAGATCATGCGGACGGCCCATAACCCCCACATCCCATGCCCAGGAAGGATGCTGCACTGACTGCAGATAACGGCGTGACGCTGCAAACGGACCACTCATCCCGGAATGGGCATCACGATAACGCGCTCCGGGCGTCGGCATATCTACCGTAAAGACCAGCGTTGAACAGCCCGCAGCTTTGGCTCGTTCCAGTACATTGCGCATAAAACCGCGGTCACGTAAGACATACAACTGAAACCACATGGGGCGGTCAATCGCCGGAGTGACTTCTTCAATCGGACAGACGGACACCGTGGATAATGTGAAAGGGATCCCTGCTTTTGCTGCGGCTTTCGCAGCCTGAACTTCTCCCCTGCGGGCATACATTCCCGTCAGACCTACCGGCCCCAGCGCCACCGGCATCGATAATGTCTCATTAAACAGTTTTGTTTCCAGACTCAGCGAGGACATATTTTTTAATACCCGCTGACGTAATGCGATACCGGACAGGTCATCGGTATTACGTTTCATGGTGTATTCGGTATAAGCCCCGCCATCGATATAATGGAACAGGAAAGGAGGTAAACGTCGCTCCGCGGCGGCACGATAGTCAGATGAAGCAGAAATAATCATGATTAATTCTCTGTGCGTTGCAGAAGGCTGTCAGGCAAACGAATAACTCTGAGTTGTCTGGCATAGTCTTCATCAAGTTGTTGTGTTGTCCTGTGCACGAAACTGAGATGGCAATTGGCTGCGTTACGCGCAGCATCGGCATCACCCCTGAGAATGGCCTGCAACAGATGATCATGTTGTTCCGATAACCGGCTGACAATATCCTCACTGGAAAACATTTGCTGACGACTCTGTAATACCGAGCTGTGCAATAAATCAAACAGTCCGCGCATAGTCTGTAACAACACAGTATTGTGTGACGCTTCAGCAATCATCAGATGAAAACGGGCATCGGCCTGAGCCACGAGGCTGGCATCTCCGCCTTCCTGTAACTCACTCATGGCATCAAAGCAGTACTGTAACCGTTGCTTATCTTCCGCGGTGGCCCTGAGCGCCGCATGCCATGCCGTTCCCGCTTCCAGCGTATGTCTTGCCTCCAGAATATCGGAACGAAAGCCGGGGTTGTCGGGCATCTGTGCCTGCAAAGGCTCGACGATCACCCTTTCCGACCATGGGGAGAGTGCTTTACACACATAGGTCCCGCCCCCCCTGTGCGTGGTCACCACCCCGGCACTGTTCAGTTTCTGAAGTGCTTCCCTGACCGATGCCCGGGAAACCTGCAGCTCCGCCGCAAGTTTACGTTCTGAAGGTAATCGCATTCCGGCCGTCAGTGACTGCTCCCTGATCAGTGTTTGCAGGCGCCTGACCAGCAAATCACTGAGTTTATCTGACGACTTTTCCATTTTTCCCTCCGGCGCGAGCCTCTGTTTCAGACGTTTATCCCGAACAAATGATCTCCTGAAGTTAACGCTGTGTTGTCGGGAGACATCCTAACGACAATGTAAAACCATTGTTAAGTTTATTCGAAACCGATCACAAAATTAGTCTCAGAAGTGTGATTCAGCTTACTTTACAACGAAAACCGGTCTGACCAATTTAACCCGGAATACATTCAGTCGTCCTGTCGTTCCGGCGGGATTTTTGCCATGCGGGCCGGTGCTTGTCCTTTTTTCTGCGACGCAACATTCTCTGCAACAAAAAAAAAGCCCTGACTTTTCGGGTCAGGGCCTGTTTTGCATTCGGGGTTTAGTGATCGTGTGAACAGAAATCAATCACCATACGACCTTTGATTTTCCCCTGCTCCATCTCATGGAAAATATCATTAATATCTTCAACCTTCCGTTTCTCGACTTTCGGCACCACTTTGCCTTCAGCCGCGAAGCGGAAAGCTTCACTCAGATCTTTACGGGTACCGACCAGCGAACCGACGACTTCAATACCATCCAGTACCAGACGAGGAATATCCAGACTCATAGACTCCGGAGGCAGCCCCACCGCAACCACACGTCCGCCTGCACGTACGCAATCGACGGCTGAATTAAAGGCTGACTTTGCGACCGCTGTAACGACTGCGGCATGAGCTCCGCCACATTTTTCCTGCATCACCTTCGCTGCGTCTTCATTTAACGGGTTAATGGTCAGGTCAGCGCCCATCTCTTTGGCAAATTCAAGCTGGTTTTCATTAACATCAACAGCGACCACTTTCGCATTAAAGACATTCTTCGCATACTGCAGCGCAAGGTTCCCCAGACCGCCCAGACCATAAATGGCAATCCACTGTCCTGGCTGAATATGAGAAACTTTGACCGCTTTATAAGTGGTAACCCCGGCACAGGTAATACTGCTGGCGGCGGCAGAATCTAAACCCTCCGGGACTTTAACCGCATAATCCGCGACCACAATACATTCTTCAGCCATACCGCCATCGACGGTATAACCGGCATTTTTTACGCTACGACACAGGGTTTCATTACCGCTGTTACAATACTCACAGTATCCGCATCCCTGGAAGAACCAGGCCACACTGGCACGATCGCCGGGCTTCAGTGAGGTTACGCCCGGACCGATTTCTTTGACCACCCCGATACCTTCATGCCCCAGAATAACGCCGGTTTTATCACCAAAATCACCGTTTTTTACATGAAGATCCGTATGGCATACGCCACAGTACTCCATCTTTAACAGGGCCTCTCCGTGCCCGAGAGGGCGCAGTTTCTTATCAACAATGTCTACACTATGATCTTTAGTTACGACTGCTGCTTTCATGGAAGAACTCCTTAAGACGGGAACAGTGAAAGTAGATATCTCTTACACCAGAGTGTATCGATATATCAGGGTAAAAGAGTTGATATTCATCAGAAAAATTAAATATCCCAGGATATTTTTAGCACAGTTTACTGACGAGATCGCCCTGTTGTTGATATTACCGCCAAAATCAGACCCGGTACAGGTTAAGGGTTCCGGTAGAAAAAATAGCGGGCAGAGTTATTCACCAGCAAAGAAACACCGCTACACTCTTTGATACTATCAATCATGTTTGTTACTTAGTGTCCGGAGGTATTATTTACGAGGTAAGCATCCCCCTGTCACTCAGACAGGCGAATACCTCACAGCCCCCTCGCGGAACTCCCGGGGACGTGACCCCATAACGAAGGAGACGATATGTCGCAAAGTTTTAATGCACTGGCCGAAAAACGCAGAACTATCTACGCCCTGGGTCCCACGCTGCCGCTGGCAGAAGATGAGGTTATAGCTCTTATCCGGACGGCTATCCGAAATGCCCCCTCGGCCTTCAACTCGCAGAGTTCGCGGGCGCTGATCCTGCTGGGCGAGGAACATAAAAAATTCTGGGCACTGACCGGTGATCAACTGAAAAAACGTGTTGCGGCCGATGCTTTCGTTAACACCGAAAAAAAACTGGCCGGCTTTGCAGCCGCAGCAGGTTCCGTCCTGTTTTTTGAAGACCAGCAGGTGGTGAGCGGACTGCAGCAGCAGTTCCCGTCCTATGCGGATAATTTCCCGATCTGGTCAGAACACAGTACAGGAATTGCCCAATATGCTGTCTGGCTGGCACTGGCAGAAAAAGGTATCGGGGCGAACCTGCAGCACTATAACCCGCTGGTAGATGAGGATGTACAGCAGACATGGAATATTCCGGCAAGCTGGAAACTGCGGGCGCAGATGAACTTCGGCTCCATCGAAGCCCCGGCGGGAGAGAAAACCTATATTCCTGACAGCGAGCGTTTTATCGTTGCTCGCTAAGCGTTAAGCCTTATGCCGGCCGGCTGGCCGGCATAAAAAGCATTACTCAGACAGAGATTCCAGCGCCTGTTGCAGGTCGGCAATCAGATCTGCCGGGTGCTCGATCCCGATAGACACGCGGACCGTAGTCTCGTAGATGGCAAAAGCTTCGCGGGTTTCTTTGGCGACACCGGAGTGTGTGGTCGTTGCCGGATGGCTTGCCAGCGATTCAGTTCCCCCCAGACTGACAGCCAGCCTGAAAATTTTCAGGTGGTTCAGGAAACGGAAGGCATCCGCCTGTGTCTGTCCGACATCAAAGGAAAAGGTGGAACCTGCCCCCTGGCATTGCTGCTGATACAGTTTACCTTCCGGAGTCTCCGCACCTTTGAACGGCAGATAATTGACCGCCGAAATTCCGGGATGTTGTTGCAGAAATTCAGCCACTTTCTGTGCGTTATTATTCGCTTTTTCCATGCGTAACTGCAACGTTTCCAGAGAACGCCCCAGCATCCAGCAGGAGTGCGGGTCAAGCTGAGTACCTATCGCACTACGCATCTGCCTGACCGGTGCCATCAGGGCACGACTGCCCATCGCTGCACCGGCCACCAGGTCAGAATGCCCGCCGACATATTTTGTCAGGGAGTACACGCTGATATCCGCACCAAGCGCCAGCGGACGCTGAAAGACCGGCCCGAGCAATGTATTGTCGCAGACTACCGGCGGACGGAAGCCCTGTAACGTTTCGATTTCATCGGCAAGTCTGGCAAGCAGACGGATATCCGCCAGAGAGTTCGTCGGGTTAGCCGGTGTTTCCACAAAAATAGCCGCCACACGACCGGTGCTGAGTGCAGCTTTGGCCGACGCCAGCATCGGCGCATATTCCAGCGCATGACTCAACGGATGACTGCTGATCCCTAACCGGGCCAGGGTTTTATTGAACAGGGTTTCTGTCCCCCCGTAAAGCGGCTGGGTTTTCAGAACCACATCCCCTGGCTGGCACAGCGTCAGTAATACTGAGCTTATCGCAGACATCCCGGATGAAAACAGGGCACAACGTTCGGCACCTTCATACAGCGCCAGACGATCTTCCACAATTTCACTGTTTGGATGGTTAAAACGGGAATACACCAGCCCTTCGCGGGTTCCGTCCGGGGCAGCCTGACGCCCGCTGGCGACATCAAAGAAGGTTTTCCCTTCTTCTGCGGTGCGAAAAATAAAGGTTGAGGTAAGGAAAACCGGAGGCTTCACCGCACCTTCAGATAACATCGGGTCATAACCATAGCTGGTCATCAATGTTTCCGGGTGCAACTGATGCTCTCCCTGGCGGGTTTTAATGGTTTTACCGTCACTCATAACATGTTCCTGTCGTCGTCAGTCCCCGTATTCACGGGCCCGGGTCTACAGCGTCAGACTATCTGACCTGCAACCGCGGATGAATGAACACATGATAACATTTCCGGACGAAAAGTTGTGTCAGTCCCGCATAAATGCCTGGCAGCCAGAGGCTGTGGTCGGGAGATATTCAGTCAGGTATTGAATAAGGTTAGCAATTCCACATCACCGGTCATAGAAGGGAGTCCTGTCAGTCATTTCAGAGAGACTCATATGACTAAGACCGGAAATCGTCCTGACAAATCCGGCCAGCGCCCGGATTAGCAAAGTCATCAGCCGCTGACCGTTAAAGACCCAGTCCCGGGCTGATAAACTTTTGGAAAACCGTGAGGAAGGCTATCAAAACTGGCATCTCCCTACAGGAAGTACTTTCAAAAATTAAATCTCCGTAATAGCCTTACCTCTGCGATTAAAAGGATTTGATAATGAATAAGGATGAAGGGCTAAGTTTTGTTTTATCGCCCGTACAATTGGCAGCTATCGTTCGCTACGAGACAGTAAGCGAAGGTGAGGTCCTCAGTAATCGCCTTTGGGGAGGTTTAAGTGTCGTTGGTAGTATTGCGGAAATTTTCGGTGCTGGCATTTTATGCATTGTGCCTGAACCTACCATGATCACCAAAGCAGGTTGTAGTTGGCGCTCATAGTCTTGATGCTCTTAATGCTTCTTTCAGACAGGTTTGGAGCGGGCGTCGATCAGAAACAGCGACTTCCCGATTAGCCGAAATGGCTGCGGAGCAACTTGGGGCTGATTCTGCCACCGCTTACAGAGTGGGTATAACCGTTGACCTTACCGTACCCTTTATTTTCGCTTCAGCGGCAGGCGTAGCAAGAATCGCCTCAGTATATTCTGGTCGTATCAGGCTGAAAGAGCATGAGGGGGGAAGATTGGGGCATACAATAGCCCGTCATGTTGGAAGAACACCAGAACAACTTATTGCCCGTTTATCAGAGCCGCGTGCCCCTCATATCTCAGCCAGTTTTAAAAATATCAGACAGGCTGAACTGATTATTTCTGAAGTACTCTCTGTTAAGAGCCGACAGATTGAATATGCCCTGAAATACACACATACCCGCGCTACACTCGTTTATGTACACCGATTTAATTTCCCAATAGGAACCTACGTAGAGCGGGGGGCGACTGAGGTTAAAAAGGCCTATGGTGTCCGGCTCGTCATCAGGCCTGCAACATTCAATGGCAGACAATATTATCTGGTTACGGCCTTCCCAACACCATAAGGGGTGATATGGATACTGATATGACTAAATCCTGTGAGATGGATAACCTCGTTGTGGCGTACTATGGCCAGGATTGTGATATTTTCGATCCCGGGTGTAATTTCGATAACTTACTGAATGAATACATGGCCACTTCTTCCCCATTCCATCTAAGAATGCTGCTGGCTAACATTCAGGAATTTGAGCAGGAGCCGATGGGTCTGAAGGTTTTTACCGTGCGATACAGCGTTGATTTTGCGCCCGACAGATGGAATATGACAGCAGCAGAATGGCTCAGTGCCGTTAAAATGAGAGTCATCGAATACCTTCACGCGAATGGCAACTCCTCAGAATTATCAAAATTTTGAGATCTCCGGCAAAAAACCCCGCTGAGCCGGATCCGTTAAACAAAATTCTTCTGTATCGTTATCACGAAAATTCAGCGGCACTACGCTCCCCAATAAGTCTGCAACATCGTTCTTTTACACGGGTTACCCGCAGACTTATGACCGCCGCCGGGTGGTTGCCCGGCAGGTAAAAAAAAGGGGCTGGCCACTGGCCAACCCCTTTCTGCTATTAACTTTCAGATGTCGCGTTAGCGATACCTTAGTTAAGACGCTCTTTGATACGAGCAGCCTTACCAGTACGCTCACGCAGGTAGTACAGTTTGGCCTGACGTACAGCACCACGACGTTTAACAGCAATGCTGTCAATTACTGGTGAGTGAGTCTGGAATACACGCTCAACACCTTCGCCGTTAGAAATCTTACGAACAGTGAATGCAGAGTGCAGACCGCGGTTACGAATAGCGATAACCACGCCCTCGAATGCCTGCAGACGTTTTTTAGAACCTTCAACGACCCATACTTTCACTTCCACGGAGTCACCCGGACGGAATGAAGGTACATCCTGTTTCATCTGTTCTTGTTCAATTTGTTTAATAATGTTGCTCATAATTAAATCTCTTATCCTGGGTAAACTGATATTCAGGGAAGATTACTCTTCCATATCATCATGTTGTTGCTGCTGATGTTCCTTACGGAACTCACGCAACAATTTAGTTTGCTCTTCAGTCAGAGCCAGGTTTTCCAGAAGCTCAGGTCTTCTTAGCCAGGTACGGCCTAACGACTGCTTCAGGCGCCAGCGGCGGATTTCAGCATGGTTTCCCGACAGCAGAACCGGCGGTACCTCCACACCCTCTAACACTTCAGGTCGGGTATAATGCGGACAATCCAGCAATCCGTCAGAAAACGAGTCTTCTTCCGCCGATGCCTGTTTCCCGAGAACTCCCGGAATAAACCGGGCGACCGAGTCAATCATCGTCATTGCCGGCAGTTCCCCGCCGCTGAGCACATAATCACCGATTGACCATTCTTCATCAATTTCGGCGTCGATTACCCGCTCATCAATACCTTCATACCTGCCACAAACCAGAATCAGCTTCCGGTCGGCGGCGAGTTCGCAAACGCCCTGTTGGTCCAGTTTGCGTCCCTGAGGTGAAAGGTAAATCACCTTAGCACCTTCACCTGCCGCTGCTTTCGCTGCATGGATAGCATCCCGCAAAGGTTGCACCATCATCAGCATTCCCGGCCCGCCCCCATAAGGACGGTCGTCGACAGTACGATGCCTGTCATGTGTGAAATCTCTTGGACTCCAGCACTGAATGCTGAGCAGACCGTTTTTTACAGCCCGGCCAGTTACCCCGTAATCGGTAATCGAACGAAACATCTCTGGAAAGAGGCTAATCACACCAATCCACATAGCGTTCGCCGTTGGTTTACCGTTATGCCCGGAGATCAAAAACCAGGATCCCAATCTACTTCAATTGTGCCAGCAGAGAGATCGACTTTTCTGATAACCTGTTCATAAAGAAACGGGATTAACCGCTCTTTAGCGCCAAAAGCATCTTTCAGGTTTGCCTTTACAACCATAACGTCGTTCGACCCGGTTTCCATCATATCAATGACTTTCCCCATCGCGTAACCTTCAACGTTAACTACCTGGCAACCAATAAGGTCTTTCCAGTAGTAGTCACCGTCTTCCAGTTCGGGCAACTGCGTCGAATCAACCACAATTTCGCAATTGGTTAATTGAGCCGCCGCATCACGATCATCAATGCCTTTGACTTTGATAATCATGTCCTGATTGTGATTTTTCCAGCCTTCCAGTTCAACCTGCTGCCATTGACCGGCACGCTGAATAAACCAGGGTTGGTAATCAAAGATACGCTCAGCGTCTTCAGTGGAAGAAAACACTTTGAGCCAACCACGAATACCGTAGGCCGCTCCCATCTTTCCTAACGTAAGAGAATTAACAGGAGGTTGTGCGGTAGATTTTCTGGTCATGCTCATGTTCGCCACCGTGACAGATTAAGCTGCTTTTTTCGCTTCTTTAACCAGCGCGTTAACGCGGTCAGAAACAGTTGCGCCTAAGCCAACCCAGTGCTCAATGCGATCCAGGTCCAGACGCAGTCCTTCAGCCTGACCAGATGCAACCGGGTTGAAGAAACCAACGCGCTCAATAAAACGACCATTACGCGCATTACGGCTGTCAGTAACGACAACCTGATAGAATGGACGCTTTTTAGCGCCGTGACGTGCCAAACGAATTGTTACCATAACATCCTCTTTAGTTAATAAAACAACCGGGCCCCATCGAGGAACGGGGCCCGGGTGCAATATAAAAAGCCCGAAAATTTTACTCATTTTGGCGCAAAAAGCAACCTGTTAAGTCAATAAGACGCCGGGCTTTTCATTATTCCGGCTTAACGGCCTGGAAATCCTGGCGGCATCGCCCCTTTCATGCCACGTAACATCTTGGCCATGCCACCTTTTTTCATCTTTTTCATCATCCGCTGCATATCATCAAATTGTTTCAGCAGGCGGTTGACATCCTGAACCTGTAAACCACAACCGGTCGCAATACGACGCTTACGCGAACCTTTGATGATTTCCGGCTTCTCACGCTCTTTACGTGTCATAGAGTTGATAATGGCTTCCATACGGACCAGCACCTTATCATCCATCTGTGATTTTACGTTGTCCGGTAACTGCCCCATGCCCGGCAGTTTACCCATCAGGCTGGCCATGCCACCCATATTACGCATCTGCTTCAATTGTTGCAGGAAGTCATTCAGGTCAAAACCGTCGCCGGTTTTCAGCTTCTTCGCCAGCTTTTCAGCCTGATCGCGGTCAACTTTACTCTCAATATCTTCGATAAGCGACAACATGTCGCCCATGCCGAGAATACGTGAAGCAATACGCTCCGGGTAGAAAGCTTCCAGAGCTTCTGTTTTTTCACCCATACCCATAAACTTGATCGGTTTACCGGTAATATGGCGAATAGACAGCGCAGCCCCTCCGCGGGCATCACCATCCACTTTCGTCAGGATAACCCCGGTCAGAGGCAGGGCTTCGTTAAAGGCTTTCGCGGTATTGGCCGCATCCTGACCGGTCATGGCATCGACAACAAACAGGGTTTCTACCGGGTTGATCGCAGCATGAACCTGTTTGATTTCATCCATCATCGCTTCATCGACATGCAAACGACCGGCGGTATCCACCAGCAGCACATCGTAAAACTTCAGTCTGGCTTCATTTAACGCCTGGCTGACAATTTCTACCGGTTTCTGAGAAATATCAGAAGGACAGAAATCCACCCCCACCTGTTCCGCCAGGGTTTCCAATTGTTTGATCGCCGCAGGGCGATAGACGTCGGCAGAGACCACAAGGACTTTCTTCTTGTGTTTCTCTTTCAGGAATTTACCTAATTTCCCGACGCTGGTCGTCTTACCAGCCCCCTGCAAACCTGCCATCAGAACCACGGCCGGTGGCTGTGCAGCAAGGTTCAGAGTGTTGTTCTCGGCCCCCATCGCAGCCACCAGTTCATCACGAACTATCTTGATGAACTCCTGGCCCGGGGTCAGGCTTTTATTAACATCGTGCCCGACGGCACTCTCTTTAACCCTGGAGATAAAATCACGGACTACCGGCAGGGCAACATCTGCCTCCAGTAATGCCATGCGCACTTCACGCAGAGTGTCTTTAATATTGTCTTCTGTCAGCCTTCCGCGGCCGCTGATATTGCGCAGTGTTTGCGACAAACGATCGGTTAAATTATCAAACATTATCTATCACTCAGAATATATAGCGAAGCCGCCTGTGCGACATTTTCCGTGCAGTATAACATGAAGCGTCAGCGATCTCTGCAATTGACCATCAGATCGTTTGGCGCAAGTCGCTGCTAACGCTATACTGCCCTTCTGAACACTCACTGATGGCTAACACGAAACCTTTTATGTCAGTTTTTGCGATTTTGGCGCTATTCGCCTATTCACTGAGTCTCGCATTGATCATACCAAGCCTGCTGACCCGGAGCAGTGGCTGGCGGCGCATGGCTATGCTTTCGGCGGTCATCGCGCTGATCTCTCATGGCGTTGCTATTGAACAGCGGATTTTCCTGCCAGGCCCAGTACAGAACTTCAGTTTACTGAACACAGGTTCACTGGTCAGCCTGATGATTTGTGCGGTGATGACGATTGTCGCGTCACGTAACCGGGGCTGGCTGCTACTGCCATTTGTCTACAGTTTCTCACTGATCAACCTGACCTTTGCCACCTTTGTTCCTAATGCCTTCCTGACGCACCTGGAAGCTACGCCCGGGATACTGGTTCACATCGGCCTGGCGCTTTTCGCCTATGCAACACTGATTATCGCGGCTCTGTATGCCCTGCAACTGGCATGGATTGATTACCAACTGAAAAACAAGAAGCTGGCTTTCAGCCATGATATGCCTCCACTGATGGTGATTGAACGCAAAATGTTCCACATTACTCAGGTCGGTGTGGTGCTTCTGACGCTGGTGCTGTGTAGCGGCCTGTTCTATATGCATGACCTCTTTTCGGAAGATAATATCGATAAAGCCGTACTTTCCATACTCGCCTGGTTTGTCTATATCGTATTGCTATGGGGACATTACCGTGAAGGCTGGCGTGGTCGCCGGGTGGTCTGGTTTAACTGCGGCGGAGCCGTGCTCCTGACGATGGCCTATTTTGGCAGCCGTACGCTTGAATATCTGTTAACCCGCTAATTTATTAAAACAAAAGGAAATTTCTCGTTGGATCAGGTTTCAACCTCTACGCTAATTATCATACTGGTCATCATGATCCTGGTCTCCGCCTGGTTTGCCGGCTCTGAAACCGGCATGATGACGCTGAATCGTTATAAACTGCGTCACAATGCACGCAATGGTGACCGTGCCGCAAAACGGGTCGAGAAACTGTTATCCAAACCTGACCGCCTGATCAGTCTGGTACTGATCGGCAACAACCTGGTAAATATTCTGGCCTCCTCGCTGGCAACGATTGTCGGTATCCGTCTGTACGGAAATACCGGGGTGGCCATTGCCACCGGGATCCTGACCTTCGTCGTGCTGGTCTTTGCAGAGGTTCTGCCGAAGACGATTGCTGCGCTCTACCCGGAAAAAGTGGCCTATCCGAGCAGTTTTTTACTGGCCCCCTTGCAGATCATTATGATGCCCATCGTCTGGCTGCTGAACTCCATCACCCGTGTTCTGATGCGGCTGGTCGGTATTCGTACCAGTGGTGCCGTCAACTCTGCGCTGAGTAAAGAGGAGTTACGCACCATTGTCCACGAATCGCGCTCGCTGATGTCACGACGGAATCAGGATATGCTGCTGTCCGTGCTGGACCTGGAAAAAGTCACCGTCGATGACATTATGGTGCCCCGCAATGAAATCGTCGGGATCAATGTCAATGATGACTGGAAATCCATCATCCGTCAGCTGACCCACTCCCCTCATGGCCGCATTGTTTTATTCCGCGATACACTGGATGACACCGTCGGTATGCTGCGGGTTCGGGAAGCCTGGCGCATGATGACGGAAAAGAAAGAGTTCACCAAAGAAAACCTGCTGCGGGCGGCCGATGAGATTTATTACGTGCCTCAGGGGACGGCATTGAATATGCAACTGGTGAAGTTCCAGAGGAATAAGAAGAAAGCGGGTCTGATCGTCGATGAATATGGTGACATCAAAGGTCTGGTGACTATTGAAGATATTCTGGAAGAGATTGTCGGCGACTTCACCACCTCGATGTCCCCTTCTCTGGCAGAAGAGGTGATGCCGCAGAATGATGGTTCTGTACTGATAGATGGCAGTGCGAATGTCCGGGAAATCAATAAAGCCTTTAACTGGACGCTGCCGGAAGATGGTGCGCGTACCATTAATGGCATGTTACTGGAAGCACTGGAAGAGATCCCTCAGGTCCAGCGAAAAGTACAGATTGGGCACTACGCTGTCGAGATCCTGGATGTTCAGGACAATATGATCAAGCAGACGCGGATCACGCCACATACCACCCTCCAGGAATCTCTGGGATAAATACTCCGGCATCAAAAAAGGCGACGAACCTTCCGGTTCCGTCGCCTTTTTTATCTCAGGAGCCTGATGGCTGCTCCCGATTTGTCTTAAAACTAAATATGTAACTCTTTCAGTGTTTCAGCCGGCAGCGCCAGTTCATCATTGTGGTTCACGCGAACATCATGGCTGATAATGTGACGGGCGATATCCTGAGCTTCTTCCAGAGAGTGCATCTCGTAAGTACCGCACTGGAACTCATTCAGTTCAGGAATTTTGCGCTGGTCAGTCACTTTCAGGACATCTTCCATCGCCGCTTTCCAGGCATCTGCCACACGCTGCTCTTCCGGCGTACCGATCAGGCTCATGTAGAACCCTGTGCGACAGCCCATCGGAGAAATATCGATAATTTCCACGTCCTGACCGTTCAGGTGATTACGCATGAAACCTGCAAACAGGTGTTCAAGAGTGTGGATCCCGCGTTCAGGCATCACTTCTTTGTTAGGGATGCAAAAACGCAGATCGAACACAGTAATAGTGTCGCCATGAGGAGTGTTCATGGTTTTCGCAACACGAACCGCAGGCGCTGCCATACGGGTATGATCAACAGTAAAACTATCCAGCAATGGCATATCGTTACCTCTTTTAAAAAAAATTTTTATCTTTTATGAACTTTTTCACCGGGCGTGCGTCTGAGTATATGAAAGACGCGCATTTGTTATCATCATCCCTGACAACAGAGATGTTTATTTGGCCACAGTGATGTGGCCTTTCTTTTTTCAGCCTTTCCTGCCCGCCAGATACTCTTCGAAACTCAGTGTATCATTCGCTTCAATTTTCTTCTGTGCAAGAACCGATGCTTCAGCCTGGTGACGGAACTGTTCATCCGTAAGCACCTCCAGCGGTTCAGACACTAACATCTGATGGTAGTGTTCTGCCAGTGTGATCCCTGCGCCAGCCAGACCTTGCTGCTGCATATCCCGCAGGATACGCGCAGAATACGTCTGCTCCGGGTCTTCCACCGAGCGTAACAGGTTTTGGCAAATCTGCTGATAGTGGTCACCTTCCTGAGTCGAATCCAGAACCTTCGCGATACGTTCCAGTCCCTCAAACAAACCAAGCCCCGCTTCTTTAAGGGGATAAACGAATTCTCCGCAACCTGAACGTAAGGTCAACCCGGGCTTACGCCCTTCCATCACCACCCGATTCCAGTTACCACGGGTGCATTGGAGTTCGTCTGCACTCATTTCCGGAGCTTCAGCCAGCGCACACCAGATCAGGAACATATCCAGGAAGCGCACCTGCTCATCATTAATACCGATCGGCGTGAACGGGTTCACATCAAGAGAACGAACTTCAATATATTCTATTCCGCCCCGTTTCAGTGCTTCTGAAGGCGCTTCTCCGGAACGGATAACCCGTTTCGGACGGATAGGCGCATAGAGTTCATTCTCAATCTGTAGCACATTCGTATTCAACTGAATACGTTTACCCTCACTGTCCGTCACTCCCAGTTTAGCATACTGTTCTGAAGGGGTTTTGATCGCCTTTTTCAGCGCCGCAACATACCCTTCAAGGGAATTGAAGGTAATGCCCAATGCACTCTGTGATTTATTGGTATATCCGAGGTCACTCAGACGCAGTGACGTTGCATACGGCAGCCACAGCGTACCTTTGCCGTTACCCTCCAGCGGCAGGTCTCCTGCGCCCTGAGGAAGAAAACTCTCACAGATAGCCGGGGATGCGCCAAACAGGTAAGGAATGATCCAGCCAAAACGGTAATAGTTACGAATGAGCTGCAGATAACCGTCAGAGACGTCATCTTTATCCGGAGCGGCATCCTTTTCTGCGAACTTTGCTTTCCAGAAGGCTTCAGGCAGAGAGAAATTGTAATGCAGTCCTGAAATCACCTGCATCAGTGAGCCATAACGATGCTTCAGCCCTTCGCGATAGACCGTTTTCATCCGTCCGATATTCGAGGTGCCGTACTGCGCCAGAGTGATATTTTCAGGATCCCGGATGATACAGGGCATACTGAACGGCCACAGGCGCTCGTTCCCCAGTTCACGGCTCACATGACGGTGGATATCCCGTAAAAAGGCCAGTAAATGAGAAACATCACGATCCACGGGAGTGACAAATTCCAACAACGATTCGGCAAAATCGGTGATTATCCACTCATGAGTCAGTGCGGACCCCAACGTGCCAGGATGCCCCTGCTGTGATAAATGCCCGTCAGGCTGAACCCTCAGGGATTCACGTTCAATACCACGACCAATGCCGGTTAAGGCTTCAGGATGCTTTTCCAGCCAGCTTAATGCTTCAGATACGTCAGGTATCACTGTCACCTCCCACGGTGATAATAATGTCTTATAGTTCTGTTCACAGTCGCAGTGTAGCAACGAACCAAAAGATACGAAAAACCCAAAGAGTCGGAACTGCGGCCAGGATCGGGCCACTGATGATCACTCTTGCAGACTGTCTGCGGGTAACGCCCGACAGAACTGCGTAAAACTCTCGTTTGCACAGAAAAAAGGACGCTGGTCTGCATAACATCATGCGTCAGTGTGTTCGCACATCAACGGCATCCATTCCTGCCGCCTTTGCCGCACGGAGACCAAAATCAGCGTCTTCAAACACCACACATTTCTCAGGTGTCACGCCCATAAGCCTGGCACATTCCAGGAAGGTCTGCGGGTCCGGTTTATGGTGCTGTACATCATCAGCACCGACCAGCACATCAAAAAGGTGCCGGACACCGTGGTGAGTCAGTAAACGGTCGGCCATGGCATGGCTGCTTCCTGTACCGACAGCCAGCGGCAGACGTCCGTGATACTGTCTGGCCACACTGATTAATGGTAAAAGCGCTGAGTGTGTCAGTAATATTTTATCCAGATACTGCTCTTTTTCTGCTGCTAACTGATACGAATCGAATGTAACGTTATTCGCAATGATAATCTGATGGGCTATTTTCCAGGACGGTGCACCGTTAAGTGCGATCATTTGTTCGAAAGAGAACGTCAGGCGGTACTTTTCTAACACTTGCGTCCATGCCTGTCGGTGTGCCGGCTCACTGTTTACCAGCGTGCCATCCATATCAAAAATAAGCCCGTCATAATGATCGTACATAGTGACTCCAGACTAAACCGATAAGTCGTTACTTTATATTAATGAAGATGAATTGTCGCTGTCCTGAGTAAACCGTAAATGCTAATGCAAAAAAACTGCTAACGAACTGATGTCCAATGGAAATCACTGCACTATTGTTCGTGCTGCTGTTCGTGCCGCGCTCTGACGAAACCGGCTTTTCGTCTGTCAGTGCCGGCGCAGAGACAGCCACAGACGGGCACAGGCTTCCGGCAGAGAGAAACACTAAAGACAGACAGATTCAGAGCACCACTGGCAGACGGCGGCAGGAAACGTGTTTACACGGAATAAAGGATGGGGATGCCGTTCGCGACGCGTTGATCCCGCGGTGGCAGTCGGTGGCTTTCAGTAAGCAGTAAGCAGTAAGCAGTAAGCAGTAAGCAGTAAGCAGTAAGCAGTAA
>ERZ794936.48-NODE-48-length-103834-cov-31.573286_pt1 | contig 103834 bp, 85 predicted proteins | sample MGYA00511083_ERZ794936 | MGnify/ENA primary metagenome ERZ794936 (study PRJEB30137, sample SAMN04331409) | food metagenome | isolation source: Y2 must sample point D1 replicate A | place: Australia: South Australia | collected 2014 ... | reverse complement strand
CAGTGTTACCTTTTATAAAAAGACGATGTCGGATTTTGCTGAAGACAGCCGGTGTCCCTTCCTGCTGAGAAGATGCACCTTATCTGAGTATGGCTATTCTACACGGGTAAGCGATAACCTGACCACAGAGCCGATAACAAACACCGGACAGTTTTTCATTTTTTGTCACCGTAACCTGCTGACTGCGGCGTCATTACGATGACGACAGAATGTGGCACCCCGCCCCACCGGAATTTATATACCGCAGTCATCCCTTCCCCTGCCGGGAGCCTGTAAATTACCGGGCCTCAGAGCGCCGAACGCGGGCATTCCATTCATCGCGGGTGATTTCCCATAATTCAGACGTCATCCAGCCGCTGACATAGTGTTTCTCTTCCGTCCCGATAAGCCGCATGCCACTGCTTTCGGAGATTGCCCGGGAACGACGGTTATCCGTGGCTTTCGGTACCCGTAAAACGTCCCGCTCCAGGGTATTGAACCAGAAATCCGTGACCGCAATACTGGCTTCACGCATATAGCCCTGCCCCTGATATTCAGGCACCAGCCAGAAACCCCGGTTATTATCGGGTATATCATATAAACAGATATGCCCGATAAGTTCTTCCGGGGCGCTCTTTCGGCGTACCGTCCAGCACCATGCCTGCCCTTTTTCCATTTGCGGAAGGGCAATGGAGTTGACGTAAACCTCTGCACCATCATCCGGATAGGGCCAGGGGACAGTCCCTGTCAGATACCGGACGATCTCCCAGCGCGGAAAACATTGCTGGATCTGCACTGCATCTTCACTGACCAGCGGGGTTAACAATAATCGCGATGTTTCCAGCACGGGTATCGGCATAGCAGACTCCTGTCTCAGGTTAAGATTCTGTATAAGTGATGACCTTTTCTTGCAGCAAAGCTTCCGGCAGTCACTGTGCCCGGAGGGCTGTGTTTAACATATTCCGGGGATTGCTCTGTAGTGTTGCTCACCGGGACCGGAACAACCGGAGACAGCTCAGAGGATCCCCCGTGTCGCTGCCCTGCCCTGATGCCGGCCACGCCGGACATTTAAGGTTACGTCCTGTCGGTTAATTCTTCAGAAAACATATCAGGAAATGCATTGGCAGCAAAGTCACTGGGTTCGCTCAGTCCCCCCCTGCGGAAAATCAGATAAAAAGAGAATAACCCTCTGTTTTAAAATATAAAGACAGCAACTTCCGCTAACCTGAAAAAGTAATAACAGGGCTCACCCATCGCCTGTTATCGTAAAAACGTTTGCAATTCACTGATTCGCAGGTTAAATCAATAATAACTCCCCTTCAGATATCAGATTACTCACGTAAATGAAGAAAAAAGCATTGAACCAGGTGACCGATTTTGACCTTAAGCTGCTGAGAATTTTTAAAGCAGTCGCTGACTGTGGCAGTTTCTCTGCGGCAGAAGGATTATTGGGGATCACCCGTTCCGCGATCAGCTTACATATGGGTGACCTGGAACAGCGATTAGGTATGCGGCTGTGTCAACGCGGACGGGCAGGATTTTCGCTGACTGATGAAGGAAGAGAAATTCTGCGGCTGAGCGAAACCATGATGACCTCCGTAGAGTTTTTTCGTCAGCAGGTGAATCAGATGCATGAGCAGATACGCGGTGAATTTAAACTGGGTATTATTAATAACCTGGTGACGCAGCCGATGATGCGGATCACGGAAGCATTGCAGGAACTGCGTACCCGCGGCCCGGAAATCCGCATTAATCTGAGTATGTGCACGCCGGCTGAGATTGAAAGAGGCCTGATGGACGGACGTCTTCATGCAGGCGCCTTGCCTATGATCACCCCGCTCTCGACACTCAACTATTATCCTCTCTATGAAGAGAAATCCAGCCTTTACTGCAGTCATGCTCACCCGTTATTCGATACGGCGGAGAATGTTGACAGCGCCCGTCTGAGCACTGCGGATGCCGTCGCCCCCGGCTACCGGATGACCGCAGAAACTATCGGTTTACACCAGCAGCTTAACTGCAATGCCACCGCGACTGACCGTGAAGGGATAGCCTTTCTGATCCTGACCGGAAAATTTGTAGGCTTTCTGCCTGACCATTATGCAACTACCTGGCTTGAGAAGCATAGGATGCGGGCGATTAATCCGGATAAGATGTTTTTTACCACCACCATCGCGGCAGCGACCCGAAAAGGCCACCGCGCCAATGCCATTCTTGATCTCTTCTTACGCTCGCTCGGGCTCTGACGCCAGGCTGGCATGATGCACTTTAACGCCAACAGTTGGATCCCCGCCCATTCCGGGAATGGCAGTCACCCGCGGTAATGACCGGGACTGCGTTTTTGTATCGCGATACACAAGCCCGATATCACGGCCGGTAAGTAGTTCGGTTTCTCATGTCGTGATCCGGCAGGGGATCTTCTGCAGATGATAATTTCTCCGGGGGCCATTCAGGAGAAATTATCATGTAGTAGTAAATGAAAGTATTAACGGTTAGCTACAGCATAATACGAATATATTTACGGGGATCCGCAATCGGAATTAAATTTAACCATATGATATATATAATAATATATCGTCATTCACGATAATGTCACTCCATCGCCTTTTTACCTGTCGGACATCTGATAACCTTATATTTTTCTTGACTACTACATAGCACCCAAGCAAAATTGAAGGGAGAATGATACTTATTACTATTTGCGTTCTGATGATCGTCGGTGTGTTCCGGGTCTGACGCAGGAGTTAACATGCCACAGCAGGCCCCCCCTACCATGGAAACACGAGGTTTACAGGTCGAAAACCTGCGTGCCGGTTACCAGAAAAAGATAATTATTGATGATATCAGCCTGAGCCTTCCGCCCGGTAAAATGACCATACTGGCCGGTGCCAATGGTTCAGGAAAATCAACATTACTCAACAGTATCGCGCGGATGATCACCCCGCACGCCGGACAGGTCATCCTGGATGGTAAGGCTATCCATCAGCAGCCTGCCCGTCAGGTAGCACGTCAGCTGGGCATTCTGCCGCAAACCCCGCTGCTGCCTGAGGGGCTGACCGTCGCAGAACTGATCTCGCGGGGACGTTTCCCGTGGCAGGGTTTTCTGCGCCAGTGGTCAGAGGCCGATGAACAGGCGGTGACAGAAGCGATGCGCCTGACCGGCACCGAATCTCTGGCGCACCAACAGGTAGAAAATCTTTCCGGCGGTCAGCGTCAGAGATGCTGGATAGCCATGACACTCGCCCAGCAGACACCGACAATTTTGCTGGATGAGCCGACCACCTTTCTCGATCTGCGTTATCAGGTCGACATCCTGGAATTGCTGCGTGATCTGACCCGGTACCACAACCGGACGGTTATCATGGTGTTGCACGACCTGAATTTTGCCGTTAATTACGCAGATACTCTGGTGTTCCTGAAACAGGGCAAACTGTGCGCTGTCACCGACGACCCTGCTACCTGTACTCCGTCGCTGATCCAATCCGTGTTTGACCTGGATGTTCAGATGTCGATCAACCCGCAGACCGGCAAACCCTTCTTTATGCCCTTTCCTGCGATGAAGAGTTCACAATAATGACCGGAACCGCCCCTTTGTTCCGCCATCGCCAGTCCCGTTACCTGCTGAGTCTGCTGTTAACTGCCTTGCTGGTGGCCGTCTGCTCTGTGTTTGACTTAGCTATCGGTGCCCGGTATATCTCACCGGAAACGGTCGTCCGGGCACTGGTCGCTTATGACCCGCACAATTTCAATCATCATGTTGTGGTTGAACTTCGCCTGTTACGTCTGATTGCCGCATTACTGATTGGCAGTGCCTTAGGCGTTGCCGGATTGCTGTTACAGTCGGTGATCCGCAATCCCTTAGGTGAGCCCCATATTCTTGGCTTAAACGCCGGGGCCGCGCTGGCGGTGGTCATGAGTACGGCCTGTGGCGCGACCTGGCTCACCTTGCCTGGCATCCGGCCGCTGGTCGCGGCAGGCGGTGCTGCACTGCTGTTCAGTCTGGTGATCCTCTTCTCCTCCGCCGGACGCAGCGGGTTGACGGTGATGAAAGTCACACTCTGCGGGGTGGCCTTGTCTGCTTTCGCCTCCTCACTGACCGCCACGGTACTGTTACTGGATGAGCAGACCATGATGGACATGCGCACCTGGCTTGCCGGTGATCTTGCCGGATTAAGCTGGCCGGGGGTACAGGCGGCGGCTATCCCGGTGGCTCTGGCTATCCTGCTGGCGGGATGGCTGGCGCCTTCGCTGAATGCTCTGGCGCTGGGAGATCACCTGGCCCGCGGGTTAGGGGTGGATCTGCGGCGTACCCGTATTTTGTCCATTTTCGCCATTGCGTTACTCAGTGGTGCGGCTGTCTCTCTGGCCGGGCCGATAGGTTTCGTCGGGCTGATTGTCCCGAATGTAGTGCGGCGGCTGGTGACAGAAGATGTGCGTAAGGCTATCCCGTGCTGTGCTTTGTGCGGCGCGCTGGTTCTGCTGGTTGCCGATATTGCCGCACGCACGCTGATAGCCCCGCAGGAGCTGGCCACCGGCGTAATGACCGCCCTCGCCGGGGCGCCGGTCTTTATCTTTATTGCCTCGAGGTTTTTTAAATGAGCCCCCTGTTGCGTGCCGTCGGCTGGAAAGCACTCCGTCAGGGCCGGTGGTCTGTTCTGCTCAGGCCCGCCACCCTTGTCCGGCTGGCACTCTTCCTGCTGCTGATTTTACTGTTACTGGTCTTCGGCATCAGTCATGGCAGCCTGCAGGTACCGGTATCCGGTGTCGCCAGGGCACTGTTTTACCCGCAGGAGGTTCATGACCCCTCTCTGTTTATCGTCAGAGGAGTCCGGCTCCCCCGGTTGCTGATGGCTGTCACGGTCGGCGCAATGCTGGGGATGGCCGGGGCTGCCATGCAGTCCATTACCCGTAATGGCCTGGCAGACCCGGGACTGCTGGGGGTGAAGGAAGGTGCCAGTATTGTGGTACTGACGCAGATCCTCTTCTTCCCGGCTCTGGGCATGCTCTGGCAACCGGTGACCGGGATGGCCGGGGGCTTGCTGGTCTCGGCATTAGTCGTCCTGCTGGGCAGAGATTTTTCCAGGCCCCGTTTTATTCTGATCGGTATCGGTATTTCGTGGATATTCGCGGCCGCCATCGGGGTCTTTATGACCACTGCCGATGTCCGGCAGGTTCAGACCGTGATGTTATGGATGGCGGGCAGTCTGAATACGGTCAGCTGGCCACTGCTATTGATTTCCCTCTGCTGGGGGATCCCGGCCATATTGCTGTTATTTCTCACCGCCCGTGCTTCAGATATTGCGTTGCTCGGGAATGCCGCGGCCACCGGTTTGGGTGTCAGGTTATCGCAATTAACCCTGCTGCGTTTTATCGCCCCGGTCATTCTGACGGCAACCTGTATTTCCTGTGTCGGCAGTATCGGCTTTGTCGGGCTGATGGCCCCGCACCTGTCACGCATGCTGTTCCGCGGCGGCCAGTCGGCCCTGCTCAGTGGCAGTGCTGTCTGTGGCGGAGTGCTGGTGTTACTGGCCGATAATGTGGGAAGACTGGCCTTTGCCCCATTACAGTTGCCTGCCGGTATCGTGATTTCATTACTCGGTGGCCCGTTTTTCCTGTTACTGCTCTGGCAACGCAGGGACAAATTCTGATGTGTAAGGATAATTATGCGTATTCTTTCTGTTTTACTGTTATTTATCAGCACCTTTGTCATCGCTGCGCCGCAGACTCAGCAGTTCACCGACGATACCGGACGAACGGTGACCGTACCACTGCACCCGAAACGGATCGTGTCACTGCATGATCTGGACATCACTATCCCGTTAATCGAGCTGGGGGTTTTCCCGGTCGGCAGTCATGGCCGGACGTTACCGGATGGCAGTCATACACTGCGTTCCGCACGGCTGTTAACCGGCGTTGATTTTAATGACTCAGGGATCCGGTTTATCGGTACCTCGGATATTGATATCGAGGCCATTGCCGCACTGAAACCGGACCTGATTATTACCGAACCGGGCCGTAGCGCCTCGATTGAACAGCTTGAGAAAATTGCTCCGACCGTCAGTATTGACCATCTGAAAGGCGGTGCGCCACGGATTTACAGTAAGCTTGCACAACTGACCGGTACCCAGGTTCAACTGTCACGCCTGGAGGCCCGGTATCAGGATGAAATCAGACAACTGAAACAGACCATTGGCGGTCGTAAGATAACGGTCTCCGTGCTGCAGGCCAATAACGGTAAAATTGCTGTTATGCACAGCTACCATTCGTTGGGGAAAGTGCTGCGTGATGCCGGCCTGACCTTCCCTGCCCTGATCAACAATATTCCTGAAGACGGCCGTATGAATGTCAGCGCCGAGCGACTCCCGGATCTGGATGCGGATCTGGTGTTTGATACCTGGCGTAGTGATACCGGTGGGACTCCGGCAGATGAAATCGCGGCAATGAATGCCGTGATGCCGGGCTGGTGTAATTTCCTGACGGCCTGTCAGAAAGGCCACTATGTGATGGTTTCACGTGATGAGGCTATTTCAAATACCTTTGCGGCACTCAGCCTGATGGCGGCCGTGGTTCAGTCTCAGATTGCAGGGCTGGCTGTCTCTGGCGCGAAATAAGCGGAACGGACAATGAAAGAACAGAAGAAAAATAAACACAGGGTGGATGTCTACGGTGAACGTTTACGCAGTCGGGCACCACAACTGTCTGCCAGCCTGCAGAATGTTCTTTATTATATTAATGAACACCGCGCAACTGTTCTGGAAGCGACCGCACTGGAAATTGCAGCAGCCACCGGCACCTCGGATGCCACGGTGGTCCGTGCGGTACAGGCACTGGGGTTCGCCGGGTTACGTGACCTGAAAAAAACCCTCGAATTGTGGTTTGAACCGGTAATGAACTCCGCCGATAAAATGAGCTCTACGGTGAGTGAGTTTACCTGTGATACCCAGTCGAGTATCAATTTTGTGCTGGAAGGTCATAAACATACCTGTGAAGTGCTTGCCTCTCAGGAAAACCGTCTTGCGTTGTCGCGGGCGGTTTCACTGTTACTGGAAGCCCGCCAGACCGCGATTTTCGGTATTAACGCCTCCGGGATCCTCGCCGAATATGCTGCCCGCTTATTTAACCGTATCGGTCTGCCGTGTGTGTCGCTTAACCGCTCGGGCATTGGCCTTGCAGAACAGTTACTGACCCTGCAACGCGGCGATGTACTGATCATGATGGCCCAGAAGTCAGCGCACCGGGAAGGTATGACCACACTGCGGGAAGCAAGGCGGCTGGGGAATCCGGTGATCCTGCTGACCAACGCAATGGACTCGAAGTTTGCTCAGGAAGCGGATGTGGTGATCCAGGTCCCGCGCGGGGGAGAAAACGGTAAGATCCCGTTGCACGGAACGGTGCTGGTATGCCTGGAGATGCTGGTATTATCCGTCGCGTCGTCGGCCTCTCAGCGCACGATAAAATCGATGAAACGTCTGCAGGAATTACATCGCGGCCTTAAACCCGGCACCCATAAACGCTGACCCCGGAACATTTTTCTTTACACCCGAACGAACGCTCCGGTCATGGCCGGCAGGCTCTTCCTGCCCGCCGGCCAGAGTCACCGCCTTACGGCCCTTTTTCCTCCGCAACGGGCTTCGGTAAACCGATAAATACCTTCAGGTTCAGCGGATTGACCAGTAATTCCGCCATCTCCCGTACCTTATCCGTCTGTATAGCTGCCGCCAGTCCTTTGACCTCAGAGAGATACCGGGGATCATGGTAATGGCGGTAACTGAGGATCAGCCGCTTTTGCAGACTGTAAATATCCCCGCTGCGTGACTGTTCCGCCAGCTCAAACTGGCGACGTTGCTCCTCCACCTGCTGCGGTGTGATCTGTGACGGCAGTTGTCTGAAGACCTGTAATGCACGCTGCCATAACTCCCCGGCCCTTTGCGGCGCCGTGGTAAAACTCAGCGCGGACTCAATGCGCTGGTGGCGATCGTTCAGGGTACTGCTGAACCGCAGCCGGTAAACCCCTAATGCGTCATCACGCAGGCTGGATTTTAATGCCTGAGTCGCGAGGTTCTGCGCAACGTTCAACCGGACAGCGTCTTCCGGGGACCAGCGGCGGGAGGTAAAACTCCAGGCATTCACCGTCGCGCGCGGCTCTGCATTCGTTTCACTCACCCAGTCATCATAACCACTGACCGGTAATTCGCGGGTCAGCCGGCGGGGTTTACCCCGCGGGATGGTCGCCAGATACCGGGCCGCCAGCGGCACCAGCTCTGGCACATCGTCCGCCACCAGATACCAGGTCATCGGTGCCCTGACCGTCTGTCGCCACTGCTGCAGAAATTCGCTATTTTCTGTCCTGCTCAGCCGTCCGGTATCCGCCGCCGCGCCCGTATCCGGCAGTCCGTAGCGTAAACGGTAGATCTGTAACTCGCGATCACCATTGTCAGACTGCGCCCGGGTCGCCTGCTGACGCAGGAGTTGCATCATACTCTCGCCACGAACCTGCGGATCGATCCCCGCATTGACCTGTATTTGATGATTGATAGCCAGCAAATTTTCGAGGTCCCGCGCGGTGCCGACAGAATCAATCAGTAATTCGTCCGGCTGCTGGGTGATCAGCAGGGATACCGAATGTTCCTTTTTCCAGCGCCCGAAGTCACCTGTCCGCCATCCCGCAGGGCCGCTCTGCTTAATCATCTGACCGGCAAGCTGTGACTGCCAGCGATCCAGCCCCTGCATCAGAAAGCCGGACGGACTGGTGGCCGATAAATAGACCCGGTCTTTCGCCAGCGGTGTTTTCAGCCACACCAGGGTATCGCCGTTACTCAGTGTCCACTGACGGGTCTGTTGTTCAGGATAGATTTTCAGCGCGTTAAGGGAACCGGCCCCGGTGACCGCGGGTAGCTGTGGTAACACTGCAGCAGGGGGACGGCGATACGGCGATAACGGGAGCGTAGCCACCTCCGCCATCTGCCGGCGTACCTCCTGAGAGTCCGGCAGCCTGGCCGTGCGTCTCCCCGGGATCCCGAACTGCACCAGTTGATCGCCGGCCAGCAGCCAGTCCGTGATCTGCTGATTAACCTGCGCGTCAGTAATGCTGTCCGTCAGTGAAAGGATGGCTTTACCCCGCTGCTGGCTGTCAGTGAATGGCTGTTTCTGCTCCCAGCGGACAGAAAGTTCACGGACCCACCCGCTAAAGTCACGCTGTTCCGGCCGGGCTGCCATTGCTGTCGCTGCTTCACGGATGGCCTGCCGTTCGTCGGCAATATCTGCGGGGTCGGCACCATAGCGCAGAAAACGTTCACGTTCACGCAGCAGGCGGGTCAGACCTTGCTGATGCTGACCCGGCGTTACATCCACAAATAATCCCAGTGCCTGCGTGTCTCTGCCAATAGCCGATTTGCGGACAATAATACGACTGCCGGTGGCCTGAACGTCCGGCCCGGAGGTTTGTAACTGACGTGTCAGCACCTGCAGCGCTATCTGGCTGACCAGCCGCTGCGTTAACGTAGTGTCCGGCCCCGGCGAGAACCGGCTGACCAGCGATACCTGGCTATTGCCACTCTGACTGTCCTGCAGCCGGACTACCCGTAGCTGGTTTGCCAGCACCGGTTCATAGTAGTTTCTGGCGCTGACCGGCGCAGCAGGCATGTCCTGAAAGGCGTCAGTGATCAACTGCCGGGCCTGCTGCACATCAAAATCACCGATGATCAGTAACCGCATATTCCCCGGCCGGTACCAGCGCTGATAAAACTGGCGAAGTGCCCCGGCACCGGTATCCTGAATAGACTTTTCATCGCCAATCGGTGGCCGGGACGGATACCGTGACCCTTCCCGCAGAGCGGCAACCCGTTGCTGATTCATGCGGCTGGCGACCCCCAGCTGTCCCCGCCATTCCTCCATAATGATCCGCCGCTCACTTTGTAAATCCGCATCGGTGATACTGGCCGCCCCGGTCATCTGGCTCAGCGCCTTCATCGCCAGCGGAATGCCCGCACTGCCATCGGGCGGACTCATCATAAACAGCGTACGCTCATAGTTAGTCATGGCGTTATACTGGCGGGCCCGTTGCCAGCCGTGGCTTTGTAACAGACTGGCGACCCCCTGCGGATACTGCCGGCTGCCACGGAACACCATATGCTCGACCATATGCGCGACAGCAGGTTCATTCGCCTGCTGATCCAGTGACCCGGCATCGACACTCAGCCGGATATCCACCCGGTGCTGATAGCCTTCCATCGGCACCAGGGTATAACTGAAGCCGTTAGCCAGTTGACCTTCAATAATGCGGGGGAAACCGCTGAGTTTTTCCCCCGCAATCCCCCATGAACTGGTAAACACTGACAGAAAAACCACTACCCACTTCATCTGTTTCATTCCAGGACTATCCTCTGCCGCAGCCTTGCGGCATGACTATTTCGTAAAAAAACCTGCCGGTTACCAGTTGTAAGCCACACCCAGCCAGAACTGACGACCCGTTTTATATGTCACCGTTTTACTGCTGCTGCCGGTGGTTTGGGAGGCGGCGATAACATTATCCAGTACGTTAATCACATCGAGCGTCAGCTCAATGCTCTGCTGCCCGTAGGTCGGTTGCAGGTAACTGAAGTGCCAGTCATAAGAGAAATAATCTTTGTATCGGGTCTGGTCATAACGGGTGGCATTGCCTTCATAATTTCCGCAGACACTGCCCTCTGCCGGGCAACTGACAGACGTGGTGGTATAGCCACGGTATCCGGCGGTATATCCCAGATTCTGGTTCCAGTTAAGACGTAATGCAGGGAAGTAGGTATTCAGGTTAACGAAAGCCGTCCAGGGGGTGTTGAAATCCAGCGCATCCATTTCGCCTTTATCCATTAACCGGCCACCGACGATCACTTTATTGTCATCGGTATCGCTGACATCGTAATAACTTTGTGAGCTGGATTTATTCTTTGTATAACTGGCTCCCGCCGACCAGCGCATTTCACCCCAGGAAAAGGTTTTCGGGCTGACTGGCTCGCCGGTCAGTGAAAAGGTATTGCCACGGGTTCTGGCATTGTTCGCCAGAATATAAGCCCGCTCACCGGCATCATTCGTTACCGTCTGTCGGCCAAACTGATCTTTCCCCTGACGGTTAACCCATTTCAGGGTCCATACCGAGTTCAGCACTCGCTGTGAAAGGCCCAGTGATAACTCATCACTGTAAGGGGTTTTCAGGGATGAAGTGGCATAATCAATGGAAGCGGTTTTAAGCTCTCCGTCACTCCAGGCCCCGGAAGCACTGCTGCGGGTCCGTACCGAATAGCTGCTGATCCCCTGGCGTAACTGATACGCCAGCAGGCTCTGGCCGTAATAGCGGTTGGCTCCGCCGAACAGACGGGTGGAATGGTCATCCCACAGATCATAAGAAGCGGCCAGACGCGGTGCCAGAGTCAGATTTTTCAGGAAATCATCATACTGAGCCCGGACGCCCGGCGTGACTTCCAGCTTGCCTACGCTCATGCTGTCCTGAAAATAGAACGCATAATCCGTATAACTGGCGGCGACTTCCCGCGCCGGGTAAACCGTCAGGTTTTTAAAATATTGCTCGCCATTGATGCAATAAATATCACCGGACTGACAAACAACTCCGGTATCCACGGTCGCTATTCCCCGGGACAGGGTGACATCATTAAACCGTTGATACCGGGCACTGTAGCGGTCAATCTCCCAGCCAGCATCTGCCTGATGTGCCACCGGTCCCGACATCAGCGGATTCAGTTCATAATCCTGTTTCAGCGTGAGAGTGCGTTTCTCTGTGGAATAGGTGCCGTAACCGCCGATCAATGCCGTCTGATAATTTTTAGTGGCCGGTGAGCTGACCCAGTCAATGGCATCTGACACAAATCCCGCCGAAGCATACGATTTATACCAGGTAAGTAACTGATCTGACTGATGAGAAATCTTATTTTGTTCATACTGATAACCCGCCAGGCTGGTCACTTTCCCCCACCCGGTCAGATGCTCCCACTCCGCATTCAGACGGTAGCCGCCTCCCGTATTGGTAAAGGCCCCGTTTTTCACGTTGGCTTTATAATATTCCGAAGAATGCGGCGAATACATGCCGGTCAGTCGGAGGGTGTCGCCATTATCTGCCAGATAGGTGCCTTTCAGTAAATAGGTCTCTGACAGCCGTTTCTGGTTGCTCCATTCCCCCAGGTAACTTTGGTAATACGGGATTGTCGATTGCTGACGGTTATAGGCGAACAACAGGGCGGCGTTATCGCTGAGTGGCTGGTTCACAGAAACAGAATAGGTTTCTTTTCTGAATTTCGGCTGACTGGTCAGGCTGGTCGCGGAATCAAAATCTTCTGCCTCATCCGCATCAATATGATAGCGGGTCCAGGCGGAGCGTGTGGTGCGGTAGGCTATCCGGCCGGAGGCGCGTCCGGTTTGCGGGTCTTTCAGCCGCGCATCGACCACGCCGCCGGTGAATCCGCCATATCTGGCCGAGATATTGCTATCAAATACCTCTAACTGTTCGATAAGTTCGGAATTTATCCAGAAGGACTGCGTCCCGCCGGCGGGCAAATCGGTGGGAGAATACCCGTCCGGGGTTGCGGAGAATTCGCCGCCATTAGCCCCGGGATTCACCGTATTATTATTCGATAGCCCGTCAATGGTGAAATTGTTGTTATAAAATTTCTCACCGTGGAAAGAGACATTTTCCGGCGCGATTTCTCCGGGGGTGGTACTGCTGTCGGTAGTATTAGCAAACCGGACCGCGGGATTATGTTTCAGTAACTCTGGCACACTCCCGTTTCCGGTCGGAAACTGGTTTATCTGTGTTTTATCGAGTATCTGCGTTCCCATCGACTGACTGGTCGGCGTCGTACGTACCAGGATAGTATCTTCCTGTGTCTGCTCCTCCGGCGTTGTATCAGCACGATTATTTTCCAGGCCGAACGCCGCCCCCGGCAATAAAACTATTGCCGCGATAAAGGTTATTTTGTTTCCCACGAAGTATTCCCAAAGATGTTATGTGATAAAAATTTATTAATCCGCCAGAGCCACCGCCCCACTGAGTTTAAAAATTATCGTGACGGTCTGATTTTCGGCCGCAGCCCCCTTCTGATAACGCCAGCGGGCGATATCTTTATAAAGTCCTCCGCTGAATACACCGGCGGGATTTTCTTCTGTGATCCGGACATGAGTAACCGTACCGTCCGCAGTGACATCAAAGCGCAGTTTTACTCTGCCTTCGACGCCCAACGCTTTCGCACGCTGCGGATAATTGACCCTGCGGGTTAAGGCTTTGACTGTGGCATGAGGATGTTCCCCGGCACCTGCACGGGTCGTCGCTGTATTACCGGTACCGGCATTTTCCGGGGGAACCCGGGCAATATTTTCCAAAGAAGCTCCGTCAGACATTGCCCCGCTGGCAAGCCGGGGCTTCGTCACCCCGGGCGGTCGTCGCAGAACAGAAACAGGTTGTGTTCTGCCAGCCACCCGGGGCCGGGTAACCGCGACACTTTTTCCGGTGGAATGCGCTGCCCGCACCGCCCGGGAAGGCTTCTCTGAGGCGTGTGGGATCTTTTTCATGCCCGGCAAGGCCACTGTGCCGCGCTCACTGACCGGTAATGGTGATCGTGCCGGGGCCCCGACAGTCACCGGCAATACTTTCGGTGGCAGTCGTTCGGGAGATTGCGGGTTCACCTGTACCGCGGTGAAGACCGGAACGACAGAAGAAGCGTTGCTCTGTCCGCCTCCGCTCATCAATACCCGGGAGGGCGCATGAGAAATCATGGCAAAGATCAGCAGTGCATGAACCGCCACAGACATCATCACAGACACGTTAACCGTTGCTTTCCTCCGTGCATCGGCGGCGGAGACTTCCCCCCCGGCTTCAGGAATCCACAGACTACACAAACTCGCCTTCCTCTTACCGACGGTGCAGGGACTTATCTGTCGTGATGTCATCCTGAAAAAAGACTCAGAAAAGATAAGACTGCATTACCTAAAAAATGATAATGAGAATTATTTTACAAACGATAATCAATTGCAATGGAAAACATTACATTCAGATACAAACAGAAATAAATGATGTTTTAACGAGCGATTTTTTCGCCCTGCTGACTGTTATGTCGCCAACGTGCTCTGCATAACGTCAGGGAGTTATGGACATGCACCGATGACCTGGCAGCAGAATCCGTTCACACCGGCGAGTGATACGGCCGGATCATTCGGTGATTTTATTTATCAATATTGCCGGTGACAGTAAAAAGCGGACCGGAAATGGCGAGGCAGGAAAGCGCAAAATAGCGACTAAAAATGAGCAATTCAGCGGTGAAAGGCGTAATGACGGTGCGCTCTGATACGTTTTGTCATGCCCTGGCTGACGACAAACGAAGACCGAAAACAGCGACTGAATCATCCGACCGCGAGTTTACGCCGATATTTTCATCAGGGTGTGAGTGACTGTGAAGCCGGCTTACGGAGGAAAGCATTTGCTCCCGGGAAAGGAACTGCGGTTTATGCGGCAAAAAAAATCCGCCGCCCGGTTCAGGGTCAGCGGATAAGGATGACGGGGGTCACAGAACAGCTATTTCACCGTCGCGGGCCACCCCAGAGATGGATCACGACGGGAGGCAGAAATCAGCCTTTCATCCGGTGCGCTATTGTATTGGCAGTCACCATCGCGTTATATACATCATCGACCGTCAGTTCCATCGGCATATTGTTCATCGTGTCGCCCGGTGCACAGGCAATACGCGCAACTTCACGCCATTCAGATTCGACAAATGTTTTCAGGCCCATATCTTCCAGTGTCAGCGGGAGTTTTGCCGCTTTCACAATACGCACCACATTGTCCCACTCTTCCTGCGGCGCATTTTCCAGCACCAACTGCGTCAGCAGGCCAAAGACCACTTTCTCACCGTGCTGCGCTTTATGCAGATCAGGCACCACTGACATGCCGTTATTGACTGCATGGGCCGCCGCCAGACCACCCGCCTCGGCCCCGACACCACTCAGATAAATCGTCGCCTCAATGGTCTGCTCCAGCGCCGGGGTGGTCAGGTGGTTAGCCACAGCGTCCATAGCTGCATCGATATTTTCACTCAGCAGACGGTAGCATAGCTCAGCCAGCCCCAGTCCGGTTCTTGACGGTTTATGCAACACCAGGTTAATGCCATCCGCCGCATAGCAGGCACGGGCCTCAAAATAGGTCGCTAACGCATCGCCGACGCCAGCGGAGAAGAAGCGCAAAGGGGCGGCTGCGATAATCGAAGTATCGGCAACCACGACGTCCGGGTTCTGCGGTAAGTACAGATATTCGTCAAACTCTCCGCTTTCGGTATAGATGACCGCCAGAGCAGTACAAGGCGCATCGGTAGAAGCAATCGTCGGAAACAGTACCACCGGCAGTTTCAGGTAGAAAGCAACCGCTTTAGCGGTATCGAGCGTTTTACCTCCGCCGACGCCGACAATGACATTCGCTTCGCTGGCACGGACACATTCCTGAAGACGGTCGATCTCTTTCCGGCAACATTCATAGCGGAACTTCTCAGCACATCCTTTCAGTCCGGCAGCGTGGAGGGCCGGCAATGCCTGTTCCTGCACTTTTGGCAGAATAAATTCATCGGTAATGATCAGGGTGTTATCGCCAAAATCTTTCACGAAGTCATCGATTTTCGACAACATATCGGTGCCAATAAAGAATTTTTTCGGTGATGTTACCGTTCTTGGTAATTTAGTTTCTTTAATCATTTCAGCTTCCCGTCATGTGACCTTTAATGGGTTTATGATGGTGATATTCTCTCCCTCTCATATTGATCGTGATCATAAGCGGGTCTGTTTATTTGCCTTATTTATCGATAACACTGCCGGACGACAGAACAATCACCGCACAGAAAAACGATATTCCGTGTCCCGAACCCCCGGAAGAAACTGAACGTAACACAATGAATAATAACATTATTAAAAGAAGGTGCGGAGCCAGATAGCGGTTATAATGTCGCGCGCATTGCCTGTCTGCATCGCCGGCGATGGAAATAAAAATCCCGACATTTCTTCCCCCTCTGTATGCTGTCTTTTCTCCTTAGGCTTATAAAAATAACTCAGGAAATAAATTAGCATCCATAAACCTGCACTCCCTCTGCGGGGCATTTTTCTGCCAATGGCATTCCGAAAGATGCCGGAAATGTACCGGAGGTGATCAAAAGGTTCTCTTCTGACATAAAAATGCGACTACGGCAGGGCTGATAACGATAGATACCCTCGCCATCACACCCGGCCGGGGCCACTGCCCTGCGGCTGACCGCACTCTGTTTAATGGCAACACTTCAGGCAGGCTCCGGACGGACGGATAATCAACGTGATGGCTATAGGTTTACGGATCGGAAGGGATTCATAGGGTGCCGAAGGCATCGGCAGGGACAGTCAGTGGCATAACACTGGCCATTGCGAATATTTCATCGGCACTGTCATCGATGCTGTCCGGCGGGCCTGGACGGCCCCCGGGAATATCACCGATGTTTATTGCCACCAGCCGTATTGCGCCGGACAGTACGCTGGCAATGGTGGCTCTGTAGTCTGAAAAAAACATGGCCTCAGGCAGGTTATATCGATACGGTGCCTCGCACCGTTATCGAATAACAGAGGTCCGCCCTTCTCATTCGCCCCGACGTAACCGGCTGGCGGCTTCCAGCGCACTGACCATCTGTCCTGCCAGCGCAGCGATAACGTTCATGCAAACGGAATTACCGAACTGTTTATAAATCTGACCATGTGAAACGGCATCAACGATAAAATCATCGGGGAATCCCTGTAAACGGGCACACTCTTTCGGCGTCAGTTTTCGCGGGTTTTTCCCTTCAGCCTGCTGTTCAATCAGTATTTCTGAACCGTCTTTATAATACCTGGCGCTAAGAGTATTGGTGTACTCACTGTCAGCGTTAAACAGGCTGTAACCAAAGCCGTTTCCGCGCTGCTTGTGAGACGAACGCCTTTTCTGGTGGCCGAGCCACAGTTTATCGGACAGGGTATAAACGTCTTTGCCTTTTCTGGCAATCAGTGCCGCCAGTTGCTGCGGTTGCAGTAAAATGTCACCCACCCGGGTCGGCGTACAAGGCGGTTCCGGCCACCGGAAGACCTGGTCGAAATCAACACCGCTGAAATAGTCTTTATCAAAACCGACAATATAAACCCGCTCACGGTTCTGAGGCGCGCCAAAATCTCCCGCACGCAATACCCGGAAATCGACCCAGTAGTTCAGCTTTTCAGACAATGCCCGCCGGGCCTCTTCACTCATCGGGACATCATCAGGAATAGCCTGCACATGCTTACCCTGTAAAATATCGATAATGGTTTTCAGGGTGCGGCCTTTATCATGTCCCCGAAGCTGTTTAACATTTTCCAGCAGGAACGCTTTTGGCTTTTTCGCGGCCAGGATGCGCTGAATTTCAAAAAACATGGTTCCGCGGGTATCACTAAAGCCCTGCTTACGCCCGGCGAGAGAAAAAGCCTGACAGGGGAACCCGCCCAGCAGCACATCGTGATCGGCAATCTCCGTGGCCCTGACCCGGGTGATGTCGCCGACCGGCATTTCTCCGTAATTGGCCAGATAGGTTTTCTGGGCGTATTTATCCCATTCCGAGGTAAAAACACAGTGCCCGCCCAGGCGCTGAAAAGGCAGGCGGATCCCGCCGATTCCGGCAAACAGATCGATAAATGTAAACCGGCTTTCCGACTGCGGTGGCTGCCGGAAAGGCGCTTCCTGTGCATGTTTTTGCAGTTTTTTACCCATGTTCAGGATAGCCTTCCGTTTGGCTACGGAAGGCATAAGCTGCCCGGACTCCCATTCACCGACGGTATGTTCGCCGTGAGCAGGCATCCCAAGCACACTGGCGAACTCAGCACGCCCCAGGCCAAGCTCTTCCCTGATGCTCTTTATTTCTTCTGGTGTTGGATGTACTAAGTGGGACATTATTCGGTTACTTATGCGGTTTTCGTCCCGGAAGACTAACATCGCCCTCAAAAGCCCGCAATCAGTTATTCCGGAGTGTGACACCGTAAGGTATTTCACTCTGAAAATTATCTGCTTTGCGGATCTGGCGGGTTGCCCGCCGGACACAGAACACCCTGCATGGCTCTGCCAGCGGTGGCCCGTTATCCGGCCACCTTCGGAAAGAGGATTTACCGTAACACGATCACCGGCATGCACAGCCAGGACCAGAATATTCTGTGACTGACCTGGCACTCTTCGGTGCTGTCATCAGAGGACAACGTTCCGGGAGGAAGGAAAGCATCGCCCCCGGAGCGTTTTTACTGTGTGCAGATTAGCATTAGCGCGGGGATTTAATGACCAACTGATGGCGATCATTATAGAACCGGCGGTAGGCCAGATAGCCGGCAATAATAGTCGACAGACTGGCGGTAGATAACAGCATAAAGGTCACCATTATCTGATATTTAATCGCTTTTACCGGGTCAATTCCCGCAAAGATCAATCCGGACATCATCCCCGGCAGGCTGACCAGCCCCACGGTTTTCGCTGAATCAATGGTCGGGATCATCGCGGCACGAATACTTTCCCGCAGCAGTCCCGCAGACGACTGCTTCGGGGTCGCTCCCAGACTGAGCATCTCCTGAATTTGCTGCTGTCCGCTGGCAAATCGTTGCCCCAGGTTATTGTAACAAAGCCCGACCGCAACCATACCGTTACCGGCAATCATTCCGGCTATCGGGATCACCTGCATAGGCTGAAACTCAATCGACCCGGTCAGCACCAGCACCAGTAACGTCAGGACGGCACCGGTAGTGATGGCGACAAATGACATCAGGAAAGCATTATCTATATATTTACTGCGCTTTTTGGCATTCCAGGCCGCATTGAAACAGATAAACAGCACCATTAATACGGTCAGAAAGGCATTGTTCAGGTCAAACAGATACTTTAATACGTAACCGACAATCACCAGTTGTACAACGGCCCGGAAGATACTCCACAAAATATCTTTTTCCAGCGCCAGTTTTTCCCGGTAACTGATCACAATCGCCACCAGCACTAAGGCCAGCGACATAATAAGCGATCCATTGGTGATATTATGCTGGTTCACTCGCGTCTTCCTTTGTATTTTCTGAGGGGGTTCCTTCCTGCGCTGCGGAGGGAGGCGTTAAGCGGATCACATGATCTGCATGGCGTATTTCATCCACATCGTGAGTGACCCACAGGACGGCCAGATTATTTTCACGCACATAGTGATGAATAATATCGTTCACCTGGCGTTTATTTTTTTCGTCCAATGCACTGGTTATTTCATCCAGCAGCAGGATCTGAGGTAAAAACTGCAGATGACGGATCAGTGAAATACGTTGTTTTTCTCCGCCTGAGAGCTCCGTCACCGGTTGATCCAGCATGTTTGCCGGTAATGAAAACCGTTGCAGTTCTTTGATCAGTTGCTGGTTATCGGCTGTTTTGCGACGCAGCATCCAGGGAAACTGCAGGTTATCGGCAACCGTATTGCCAAACAGTGACGGGGTTTGTGCGCAGTAAGATACCTGCTGACGATACTCTTCCGGCGAATAGTGCGTAATCTTTTTACCGCCTAACGTAATCTCCCCGCTCTGCGGACTGATCAGTGAAGAAATAATCTTTAGTAACGTGCTCTTTCCGCACCCTGAAGGTCCGGTGATCAGAGTAAACTCACCAGCATTGAGTGTCAGTGAAATATCACCGAGGATTTGCGACCCGCCGGCCCTGTAGTTGATCTTATCCACTGTCAGCAGTGGTGCTTTCTGATCCTTCATGACTTATTATCCCGTACTGAACTGTTTTAGCTATTTTAACGATGATCCCCGCACCGATGATATGGCTTTTTTGGCCGCCGGAGGCACATCTTTGCCAGATCCCCTGAGATAGCCCGCATACCTTGCAAAATCTTCGCTTGCAGAATTGTAATAATTTCTGACCTTGCTGGCTGGTGTTTCTGGCGTCCGCCTTTTAAGGTAGAACCTGAGACTAAAACATGACAGGGGATGGAATATGCGAATACTGGTTGTGGGTGCCGGCTCTACAGGCGGCTATTTCGGTGCCTGCCTGGCACGTCACGGGCGGGATGTGACCTTTCTGGTTCGTGAAAAACGCGCTGCTGCTCTCGAAAAGCACGGGTTAGTGGTTCATGCTGATGCCGGACGTTTTGCGATACAGCCACAGTTGCTAAAGGCCGGGGAAATCAGTGGCCCGTTTGACCTGATCCTCCTCACAGTGAAGAGTTTCGGGCTCTCACAGGCCATCCATGACATTACCCCCGCGGTCGGTGAGCAGACGCTGATTTTACCGGTGCTGAACGGTATGCGACATATCAGCACGCTGGCTGAGGTGTTCGGTAAAGATAAGGTGCTGGGGGGATTGTGTAAAATCCATTCCACGCTGAATGAGCAAGGTGAAATTCTGCAAATGTCTGCGCTGCATCAGCTTTACTACGGTGAGCAGGACGGCAGTGATTCAGCACGCGTGCGTCAGGTGGATGCCGTGTTGAGTGGCTGCGGGTTTGATAACCGGCTATCCATGACCATTCAGAATGATATGTGGGAAAAATGGTTACTGCTGAGTACGCTGGGTGCCGTGACCTGCCTGTCGAGGGGCAACACTCAACAGGTCGTGCGTTCTGCCGGTGGCGGAGTACTGCTACAGAGCCTGTTCAGTGAAGTATTAGCCGTGATCACTGCCTGCGGCTATCAGCAACGCCCGGCGGTCATTGCCGGTACCCTCCAGATGCTGAGTAACCCCGAAACTCCGCTCACATCCTCCATGTACCGGGATTTAGACCAGGGGTTCTCTGTGGAGGCGGACCAGATCATCGGGGATCTGGTCGACAGAGCCAATGCACACGCCGTCCCCGTACCGCTCCTGAATGCAGTATATGTCAACCTGCAGGTTTATCAGCAAACACGGCAGGCCGTCTGACCCCCTGCTGATGACTGCCCCCGGTTGAATGGTTCACAGGCAACCGGGGGATTAATCAGAAGAACAAACTCCCCCCGTTTCTGGCGGGGCACGGTCATAGTTATCAACGACGATGACAACGTCCCCCGGGCATCTTTTTGGGCAAAGACGGGATAAAGATCTTCTGAATAACGGCCATTCCGTCAGGGCGTTCTGATAATGCCCCGCCCGCCCCGTGAAATGAACACCATAGGAGGCCAGACGATATGCCATCACTGAATAGAAGGCATCCACTGCCCCCGGAGTCTCTCCTCGGTAGAACCCACCCCGGGTCGCGGCAAAAATAATTCCGATACGTTCGATTTCTGCTTCCGCTTCCGCGGATAACGCTACCGGCGCCGTTTCACCGGAGGCAACAAATGGCATTTGCCGGCGGACCTCAGCAAAACCTGAGTGTAATTCGGCACATAAGCTCCTTTCCTCAGCCCGTAAGGCTGCCTCTGCGGAATACAGTAAGCCGGGTTTACTTTCGTTTAAGTACTCTGTGATAGACAGTGAATCATAAACAACAACATCACCGTCCCTGAGCACGGGCACCCGCCCGGTCGGTGATAAGCGTTTGAGTTCCCGCCTGCTCTCTTCGTTGCTGAGGTCAAAGATACCCGGTTCCGGGGGTATCCCGGCAATCTCCATACAGAGCAGCGCTCTCAGCGACCAGCTGGATTCTGTCCCGGCAAATAGTTTCATTTCAGGCTCCATGTTAACAGAACTATCATTTATAGCATTCCCCCCCGATGTCACAAATCTCAGACTTCCCCTTTATTATCATCATGTTATCTTTATATCTACCCTGCCCGCAGAGGGAGTAACAGCCATCCCTGCACAGAAGAACGCCCCCGTAAACAGGGCAGGCAGGGCGTTGCGGGTCACACAACATTGACACTATGCAGCGCATATTATTTCAGAATACGTACGGGGGACATTTCCCGGAGAGAGGGTATCGCCAGGCGACGAATATGGGGCAAAGATATTCTGAAAATTTGAGCAGTGAAAATACGGGCGTATAGTTCACCATAACCTTTAAGCGGCAAATTTATGGCTGGTATTCAGCATAATACTCACCGTACAACCGGCAGGCCAATGAAGAACGATCCGTTTCCAGACAAAGCGCGACATCCTCACCGAAACCACGCTCATGTAATTCGCATGCCGACGAACACTCTGCGAGAAGCCCCGGATTTTGCTGACGGTAATGTTGCCAGGCCGATAATGCCGCCAATGATTCAGGCGAACACCTGCCCCGTCCCATAGCTTCAATGATACTACCGGCGGCAATGTAATCTTCAACCGAAGGTCGCAGACCTCCGTCAGACCACTGTTCTCCGCAAGGCACCAGTAATATTCGCTGAAAGTTACGACAGGCTTCTGCTGTAGCCGTTCTGTTCCTGAAGCATCCACTGAAAATGGCTGCGCCCGTTTCCCTGGCCCTGAACGAAATCGCAGAGCCATTCGGCGAGGGTAATACCAGTCTCTCTCCCTGGCCTATTTTCCTGAGTGAAACCGGCGAGAGTGTGTAGCCCTCACTCCCGTGTCGCCTTTCAAAATGTGCAGTAACGGCCCCTCTTTTCTCCCCATACTCCGTTGCTGAGGCGTCTTTACGGAGATACGGATAGATACGGGCACCGTTATCGATAGCCACGCTCACACAGGTAGAAAAAGACATAACATCAATAATGACGATACAATCGGCATCGGCTGCCAGATAATCGATGGCCGGCATTCCCCATTCAAGACGAACGTCAAAGGTTGCCTGACTAAAGCAGTGCATGATGATTTCTCCGTATGAGAGTTACAAACCGGTGTCACTATCAGCTCTGACCGGAATCGGCCGTAAGGCATGATACCCTGCTTTCGGGTGATATGGCCTGAAAAGAGACGGTTCCTGTGTGATCACAGGTCGCAATCAGATTGTCAGAAACTGAACATAACAGGCAGAGAGTGGGAATATCCGTCGCCCGTAGATGCGGGGGAGTATCAATCAACGCCTCAGGGTATCTGCCTGCAGCAGGTATAAAGCGGGTTCCCGGTCGTACAACCGGAGAGAGAAAACATTCTCAATGTAACGCCCGGGTCAATACCCGGGCATCGATGAAAGACGGGGTTATTTTTTCACTTCACCCTGCATCGTTTTCTGCTCACCCATCACTTTCAGTTTTTTCGAAATATCCCGGCGTTCTTTGGAGAGATCAGCATTTCTGATGATGTATTCATCGACCCGGTCTTCATAATCACTGCGCATACTGGCGATGATCTCCTGAATCGCTTCGATACTCATCCCGGGCTTAATATATTCACTCAGGTTATCCAGCAGCAGTACACGCTTCTGATTATCGCGGACTTTTTTCTCGTTATCAGCAATTTCGCGTTGCAGCTTGTTTTTACGGCGAAACATACGGACAAATTCGAGTACGTCCTGGAAGGATTGTTTGGCATTTTCCATGATAACACCTTTGTTTGACGCCTGTTCGGACAGGCGTGAGTTTCAGAATCGGTTGGGTTCAAATGAAGTCCCGGCATCACTACTGTGACTTCTAAAACTTTTCAATACCTTATCTTAGCGCAAAGGAATGGCATTTCACACGATACTGATTGATTACTTTCGCAACACCATTCGGATAAGTTCATGTAACCGTACCAGCTGACCATGTAACTCCAGACTCAGCCAGACGTAACCATACACGGGTGTCGCTTCTGCTTTCGCATGTTCAGCCTTCGATAACAAACCGCTCAGTTCACGTTTCATTTCATCAAGCTCTGCAATGGTGGCAGAGACCTGGTCGGTTTTCCCGGTTTTCAACATCCCGGAAAGTGTACGGAACAGGTTTTCTGTCAGCGCCTGGGTACGACGCAATGTCGGTGCATTCAGTAGCAGCAGATGACTCTCCCGCGAAGCCCACCACGCATTGATCTGCATCTCCAGCGTATAGACCATATTTCGCTGGATAGTCTGGATGGCTTCAAACACCGATTTAGGAATGCGTGTCTCTTTACTGGAAGGTTCCAGCAGGGAGCGTATTTTCACACTACCGGAAGTCAGTTGCTGAATAGAGGTATTCAGGCGGGGTTTTTCCAGTAAATTCGGTGATAAACCGGTCTGGTAGATTTTCAGTGAGGCGATTAATGCATCCGACATTCTGATGCGCCAGAAGGTATAGGCACGCTGCGCCCAAATCCCGGTGAAGATGACGGCCAGCACGGATCCAAAAATGACATCCCCTCCCCGCCATAATGCGGTCAGGAAATCACCGGGCGGAGCTCCGACCACCACACCGAGGGTAATGCCGATCAGTAACGCCATATAAGGCCGTTTACCTAAGGTCAGATAACCACAGACAAACATCACAATACCGCACCAGGCCAGCATCAGCGGCAGCGAATACAACTCTATCTTCAGGGCTATCAGCCCCGATACAGAACCGGCAATCGTACCGATAATACGTTGTACAGCTCGCGGAAACACATTTCCCCAGGAAGAGATAGGCCCCATAACCACCACCAGCGTGATCAGTGGCCAGCTACCCTCAGGGATGTGTAATAAACGGACCAGCAAAAAAGACAGCAAAAAAGCAATGGCGATACGCACACCATGAACGGTCTGGTAATGGCGGTAAAGCCAGAATTCAGGTCGGGATATGGGCTTGTCAGGGCGCAAAATCATGTTCCGTTGGACTTTTCAGACCTCTATTTTTGCATATTACAAAAAAAAGATCCGTTGCAATTCATGGCGGTCACCGTCGGAAAACATAAAAAAACCCCGGTAAAGACCGGGGCTGAACAAATCCACAGGGCAGAAGGATTACAGTTTCTGCTTAATGTAGTCGGTGATGCGGGTAATGATGCCACCTTTAGCCACACTCTGTAAGGCGACTAACGGATAGCTGGCAATTTGTTTGTCTTTATCCATCACCTGGATTTCACCAATCGTTTGGTCCTGAGTCAGCGGAGCATCCAGCTCTTTATTCGTCAGTACATATTTCGCTTTAACATTGTTGATTTCACCACGAGGTAACGACAGATAGACGTCTTTCGCAGAACCTACATTCACCGTATGCGGGTTACCGTACCAGACATTCTCCGTTCCCAGAGGTTTGCCGGCATGGAATAATTGTACGGTATCGAAGTTGTTCTGTCCCCAGACCAGCAGTTTCCTTGCCTGATCTTCACGGCCTTTAGGGCTGTCAGCACCCATCACCACCGCAATCAGACGGTGGTTTCCTATGATATTACTGGCGATAATGTTAAAGCCGGCAGTTTCTGTATGACCGGTTTTCATTCCGTCCACATGCAGGCTGTTATCCCACAGTAGCCCGACACGGTTGTTCTGAGTAATACCATTCCATGTCATCGTCTTCTGACTGTACATGTGGTAGAACTCCGGCTCGCCATGAATAATGGCTCTTGCGACAATCGCCAGATCCCGTGCGGTACTGTACTGCCCCGGGGCATCCAGACCATGAACGGTTTCGAAATGGGTGTTTTTCAGACCGAGGTTGGCCACGACCTGGTTCATCATCGCAACGAAATTCTGCTGACCTCCGGCGACATAATCAGCCAGCGCCACACAAGCATCGTTACCTGAATCGACAATGACCCCCCGGCTCAGATCACGCACACTGATTTTATCGCCAGGCTTGAGGAACATCAGAGAAGAGCCTTTAAATACCGGATTACCTGCACCCCAGGCATCGGTACCGACGGTGACGATATCATCAGGAGAGATTCGTTTAGCATTAATTGCCCGGTCAACCACATAGCCGGTCACCAGTTTAGTCAGACTGGCGGGATTACGTCGTTCATCGGGGTTACCGGCTGTCAGCACTTGCCCGGTGGTCGCATCCATTAACACCCAGGAGGCCGCGTTGATAGGCGGTGGCGTCATTGAAACAGGGAAGGTAGTGTCATCGGCATGTGCCGCTGACGCCAGTAAAATCATACCCGATACAGTAATAAGCAGACGCCTTTTCAAGCTAAATTCCTCAATAATTTGGGTGGGTTGACAGGTTTTAGACGCCTTTTTACGGCATTTTTTCACTGCTGACATCTCTCAATTGTGAGAAAGTGTAAATCGCCAACCGGGGATATCTGCTGTCAAACGGGTTAACAGAAAACATCGTGCTATTCTGAGCCCTTTCCGCGGCGGCTGTCCGGCAATAACCTCCGCCACAGCGGGGAGTATTACCTGCCGGGGAAAGATTGCAGACTTGTCACCTTATCCCTTGAAATGAATCATTTTCTCACACCCTGAATGCCACTTTCAGCGCTGTGTGAATACCCTACGGAACAGTAAATTCGTCCGTCGTGTGGGATTTTCCCGGGGTGGGACAGGTTTAACGATTATCGCTGTCAGTGATCCGGGTCTGACTCAGGCCACGGTTCAGCAGTTCAGGATTATGCTGAGACTGATAACCGCCGGTGAAATGTAAATCCCTGTCAGAAACATAGCCTTTACGACAGAAAATGCTTAGTCTCTGAACAGCCTTTTCTGCTCAGGAGAACGTATGACGAAGATAAATAACATTACCGGGGTCCCGGATGGCCAGCTTTATGACCCGAATTATGATGCAGAAATCATCACTCGCCGGGAAGCGGCAAAGGCCCTCTGTATGCGCTATAACCAGACGGGACCGTCGCAGCGCCAAGCCCTTCTGCAGGAAATCGCCGGCAGTATCGGTAAGAGCCCCTGTATTGAGCCTCCTTTCTTCTGCGACTATGGCAGCAATATACACCTCGGCGACCACTTCTATGCGAATCACAATCTGGTGATCCTGGACGGTGCAGAAGTGAGGTGCGGTGATCATGTTTTCATTGCCCCGAATGTCGGCCTGTATACCGCCGGACATCCGCTGGACAGTGCACGAAGAAATGCCGGGCTGGAGTATGCCAAACCGATCACCCTCGGAAATAATGTCTGGATTGGTGCAGGGAGCTCTGTTCTGCCCGGAGTAACTATCGGAGACGGTGCAATCATCGGCGCCGGTAGTGTAGTCTCCCGTGATATTCCCCCCAATGTGGTTGCCGTTGGTAATCCCTGCAAAGTGATCCGGGAAATCAACGAGGCAGATGCTGAAAGAACTGCGTTCTGAGCACGGATATCGCAAAACACCAGACTTAATGCCAGAGATTAAGATACTAACGATGGCCGGGGGTAAGGGTAGGAAAAAACAGTGAATTTTCATTCAGAGATTTGAGTTCGATAAAACCCGGCTTCCGATAAAACTCTTTTGCGCCATCGTTTAAAGCTTCGACAAACATGCCGCGGATGCCATCAGAAAAGAGAGATCAGATTACGACGCTAGTAAGTAACAAAATCAGCAACCCGGAAAGCAAAAGCCACCGGGAGGTAGGTTAACGAAGATTTAGTAAAATCAGGCAGCTGCTTTAGACGCGAATTTTATCTTAAGCTCTTGTTTTATTTGTATCTCGAAATCAGTGAAAAGCGCCACCGGTTTCACGCTTTTACCCTGCTTCTCAAGGCGAACGAAGCCTCTTGAGCTAAGAGTTTTTAAGGTAACCGATAAGTTACTTTTCTGTCGTCCGCTCATTTCGGCAAGCTCAGTGATTGTTTCTGGCTGCCGGGCATCCATAAGCTGTAGTAACTCAATGTTCTCATTACTTAAAACCTGAGCCAGTGCATTTACAGAGGTAAACCATAGCCTGGGCTCTCCCGGCTCAGGCTTGTACTCGCCTTTAACTATAGCAAGCATCCTTTGACGGATGTGCTCTTCAGGCATAACACCAATAAGAGCTTTCATATTTTTAACCTCGATTTTCTCGTTGTGCGACGACTTCTTCTGCCTCCCTGAAGAAGTCCTCAAGAAGCTGCGCTGCTGACAAAAACTCGTACGGGAATCCTTTATCGTGTGGAGTACGATGCCTATGGTCGTAAACTACTCTTCCTGAATAGTGACCTTTTTTAGGAGTTTTTATACCATGAGCATTGTCTATACCGTAGACGCGGGTATTGTATTGGTCGTGCAGTGTTAAGCTATACCTGATCCCATGCGGAATAAATGATGTTGGCTTAACTTCCCAGGCTTCAATTTTCCACCAATAACCATCATCCCGGTACACTGTGGAGCCATGTAGTGAAAGTAAGTAGTCTAACCCTTCATCTCTTTCCATATCGGCTTCCATTAGGTTATGATCTGATCATAACTATAATTACAACGATGTCAAACACAGCGAAGTACTTTGCCACAAAATGAGACATGCTCCACTGCCCCTTCAGCCGCTTCTCTTTCATAGCAAAATCATCATCAACTACCTTGTCGTATTTTGGCATTCAGCAACAGGATAATTTCCCCTGTCCTTTGAAACGGAAACTGAAATTGATCCCCCCTTTTGGTGATATCCTTGCGCTGACCACGCAGGTATCTGTACCCTCTTCATATCTGCTGACAAAGGGTCAGCCTGCCTGCACGGATTAGCCGGTGACGTCGTCACTTCCGGGTAAACCACGAGCAGACAGATTAGCCGGTCGCCAGTCCCGAGGCCCCGGGGATGTACAGGAATGAACAAGGCAGAAAAATTGAACGTACGTAAATATCACCAGTTGAATCAACTGAAATTATGTGTAAAAGACAGGACGGTAAAGCATGAAAAATAAAGATGTACAGCCTACCTTCCTTTTTCATGATTATGAGACCTTCGGTAAGCATCCGGCACTGGATCGCCCTGCACAGTTTGCCGGCATCCGCACGGATGCAGACTTCAATATCATCGGCGAACCTGAAGTCTTTTACTGCCGGCCTGCCGATGACTACCTTCCCCAACCGGAAGCGGTCATGATCACCGGCATCACGCCGCAACATGCGATGGCACAAGGTGTCAGTGAAGCTGAATTTGCGCAACGTATTCATGCCCTGTTCAGTGAACCCGGTACCTGCGTGATCGGCTATAACAACGTACGTTTCGATGATGAAGTTACGCGCAATATTTTCTACCGTAACTTCTACGACCCTTATGCCTGGAGCTGGCAGAACGGTAATTCGCGCTGGGATTTACTGGACGTCATGCGTGCCTGCTATGCATTACGCCCCGAAGGAATTGTCTGGCCCGAAAATGAAGAGGGTTTTCCTTCATTCCGGCTGGAACATCTGACCAAAGCAAATAATGTCAGCCACGAGCAGGCCCATGATGCCATGTCTGATGTGTATGCCACTCTCGCAATGGCGAAACTGGTGCGGGAAAAGCAGCCAAAACTGTTCGATTTCCTGTTTCTCCACCGTAATAAAAACAAGCTGCAGACGCTTATCGATATTCCGCAGATGAAACCGCTGGTGCATGTCTCCGGGATGTTCGGGGCTGCCCGCGGTAATACCAGCTGGATAGTTCCGCTGGCATGGCATCCGGATAACCGTAATGCACTGATCACTCTCGACCTGGCCGGAGATATTCAGCCATTGTTACAGGAGAATGCGGATGAACTGCGCGAACGTCTCTATACCCCACGCGAACAGCGGGGTGATCTCCCGCCGGTCCCGTTAAAACTGGTACATATTAATAAGTGCCCGGTGCTGGCCCCGGCCAGCACCTTGCGCCCGGAGGATGCTGACCGGCTGGGGATTGATCGCCAGTTCTGTCTGGATAATCTGGCGCTGCTCCGGCAACATGCCGACATACGGGAGAAAGTTGTGGCTATCTTTGCTGAGGGGCGTGAATTTGAACCCACTCAGGATGTGGATGCTCAGCTGTATGACGGCTTCTTCAGCGATGCCGACCGTCAGGCGATGAATATCGTCCGGGGTACCGAACCGCGTAATCTTCCAGCCCTGGACATCACTTTTGACGATAAGCGTATTCTGCCGCTGCTGTTCCGCTATCGTGCCCGTAATTTTCCGGGAACCCTCGATCATGGTGAGCAGCAATGCTGGCTGGAACATCGCCGTGAAACACTGAATCCGGTGCGGGTTGAACAATATATCAGTGAGCTGGAGCAGCTCGCCAGCCTCTATGCGGACGATGAACGTAAGCAATCCCTGCTGAAGTCCCTTTACCGTTATGCCGAAACACTGCTGAGCTGATGCGGCAATAAAAAAGCCCTGTCAGGAAACCTGACAGGGCTTTATCAGCAACCCGCGCAGCGAAGGATTATAACCCTTCTTCGCTGTACTGAGGAACCGGCTTACGGAAAGCCCGGGTCACAAACGCCAGGTAGATAATACCGATACCCGCCCAGATCAGGCCGAGGATCATCGAGCTCTCTTCCAGGTTCAGCCACAGCGCACCGACTGTCAGTGCCCCCAGAACCGGCAGCACCAGATACTGGAAGTGGTCATTCAGCGTCTTATTACGTTTCTCGCGGATCCAGAACTGTGAAATCACCGACAGGTTAACGAAGGTAAACGCCACCAGAGCACCAAAGTTAATCAGCGCCGTCGCAGTGACCAGGTCAAAGTTGATCGCCAGTAACGCAATGGCACCGACCAGCAGCACGTTATAGGTCGGGGTAGACCATTTATGTGAGATATGACCAAAGAAACGGTTCGGGAACACACCGTCACGTCCCATCACATACATCAGACGAGAAACCCCGGCATGGGCCGCCATTCCTGAGGCCAGTACGGTCACACAGGAGAAGATCAGAATACCGAACTGGAACGTTCTGCCCGCCACGTACAGCATGATTTCAGGCTGTGAGGAATCCGGGTCTTTAAAACGGGAGATGTCCGGGAAGTACAGTTGCAGGAAGTAAGACACCGCAACAAACAGTACCCCGCCGATCAGCGCCGTCATGAAAATCGCCCGCGGAATGGTACGCTCTGCATCTTTTGTCTCTTCAGACAATGAGCTCAGACCATCGAAGCCCAGGAAGGAGAAACAGAGTATCGTCGCCCCGGTGATCATCGGTACAATATGTGCGTCCGCGGACCAGAACGGTTTCGTACTGGCTAAGGTTCCGGCACCAATACCGTGGCTGACACCGTAGATAATCAGTCCGACGATGGCAATCATCACCGCAATCTGCAGCACAACGATAATACTGTTGAAGTTGGCAACCGTTTTAATCCCTTTCAGGTTAGTCACGGTCATAAATACCACCAGCAGTACCACGAAGATCCACGAAGGGATGCCCGGCAGCAGGGATTCAAAATAGCTTTTTGCCAGCAGAATATTAATCATTGGCATAAACAGGTAGTCCAGCAGTGAGGACCAGCCGACCATAAATCCGACATGCGGGCTAATGGATTTTTGTGCATAAGTGTACGCAGAACCGGCCGACGGGAACCGACGAACCAGTTTACCGTAACTCAACGCAGTAAACAGAATAGCGATAGTCGCAAAGATATACGCAGTCGCAACGTGACCACTGGTCAGTCCCGATACGATACCGAAAGTATCAAATAAGGTCATGGGCTGCATATAAGCCAGACCAATCATGATGACAGGAAGCAGCGTAAGTGTTTTTTTCAGGTTAGCGCGCTTAGGTGCAGCAGAGGTATTAGTTTGCATTGTTCATGGCCCCTACAGTAACAATCGTCTGAGATTGTGCCACAGGGATATTCCGCAGAATGCAGAAAGATGAGTATGAAGTGTTCATCGTGCGCGTCGCGCCGTAGTCATCGCGAAAGCGTGCACCAGACATCGCTGGTGAAGTGGTGAAAAGCCCCATCAAAATTTCCTCTAACTCACGCCATTGCGTGTATCTGATGTATATCTCTCCGGAAAACGTCCGGCCCCGTAGGTTTGTTTTGAAACTATATATGCAAAAAAAATAACCGACGCCGGAAAAAGGCATCGGTTATTCTCAAATTTGCAGGCGCGCATTCTGCCTAAAAACACCCGTTAACACAAGAGATTATCACCGTTATCCGGGGAATTATCTTAAATATCCGGCTTATCCCTGAGCAAAAGGCATATCGTAAGGGTCCGGCCACTGATAGCGGAAGCCACGTTCGCGGCAGATGCGCTGCCCGTTGACCTCTTTACCTGCCATCGTGGCGGGGTCACCGTCGAAGACCGGCGGGATCCAGCCAGCGTTAGCGGCAAGCCTGGTGTAATAGTCTTCCCGTGACGGATGCCCCTCTGCACACAGATTATAGACGGCTCCCTGCGCCGGTTGTTCCAGCAGCATCACAATCGCGGAAATCACATCATCCAGGTGAACCAGATTCACCCCCTGACGGCCATGACTCAGGCCGGTTTTCCCTGCGAGAAAGCGTCCCGGATGCCTCGCTGGTCCCACCAGCCCGGCGAGACGAAGAATATCCACCGTCGTACCGGGTAAATCATGAAGCCATTGCTCCAGGCGGACCAGTGATCCACCGGCCGTGGTGACCGGATCCAATGCGCTTTCTTCATCAGCCTCGCCCTGCAGATTACCGTACACCGAGGTAGAACTGGTGAAAATAATATGCCGGACCTGCCGGGCCAGGGCCATATCGACAATATTCTGCACCGCCTGAATATATTGCTCGCTGGTTTCGACCGTCCGTCGCGCCGGTAAGGTCACCACCAGGGCATCCACATCCAGCAGTTCGGCTAAATCATCAGGGTCACACTGCGGTTCCGGATCCAGCGTCAGCAGGCTGGCCGGAATGCCGGAGGCTCGTGCTGCCTGCACACCATCTTCGGTCGTCTTACTGCCCGTTACCTGCCAGCCACGTCCGACCAGCGCCCGGGCCAGGGGCATCCCCAGCCAGCCCAGACCGACAATTGCTACTTTTTTCGCCATAAGTCTGCCTTTATAATGTCCTGTCAGATACCGTTTAAGTAAGCGATGATCTTATGCCTGTGGCGGTTTTCAGGCCAGCATAAATTTATTAAGGAATTTATGATTATCAGGCCGAAAAAAGGGTTGCCAGTCGCCGCTATTTTGGGTAGGTTAATTGACAGACAATTAAATCAATTTACGTCGGAATATTTTATGAATAGCGTCCAGATTAACCACCATCATCACCATCACCCTGACTAGTCTTTCAGGCGATGTGTGCTGGGAGACGAAAAGATCTTCCAGTGGTTTGGACGCATAAAAAAACCCCGGAAGATTTCTTCCGGGGTTTTTTTATGGACAACGATTTCAGAATAATAAATTCCGTACAGGAAAAATAAGCAGAGGACAGGACAGATGTTAGATAATAAACGTATCCGTATTGCAATGCAGAAATCAGGCCGTCTGAGTGATGATTCCAGAGAACTGCTTAGCCGCTGCGGCATTAAAATTAATCTGCAGCAACAGCGCCTGATTGCCTTCGCAGAAAATATGCCTATCGATATTCTGCGGGTACGCGATGACGATATTCCGGGCCTGGTGATGGACGGTGTCGTTGATTTAGGAATTATCGGCGAAAACGTGCTGGAAGAAGAACTGCTGACCCGCCAGGCCCAGGGCGAAAATGCCGGTTACACGACTCTGCGCCGTCTGGATTTCGGGGGCTGCCGTTTATCACTGGCGATGCCTGCCGATGCCGGATATACCGGGCCGGAATGTCTGGATAACAAACGCATCGCCACCTCCTACCCGCATCTGCTGAAACGCTACTTTGATAGCAAAAACCTCTCTTTTAAACCCTGTATGCTGAACGGCTCCGTCGAAGTTGCTCCCCGTGCCGGTCTGGCCGATGCCATCTGTGACCTGGTGTCCACCGGGGCGACACTGGAAGCCAATGGCCTGCGCGAGGTGGATGTCATTTATCGCTCCAAAGCGGTGTTGATCCAGCGCGAAGGCGAAATGCCGGAAGAAAAACAGTACCTGATCGACAAACTGCTGACCCGTATCCAGGGCGTCATTAAAGCACGTGAATCCAAGTACATTATGCTGCATGCGCCATCTGAGCGCCTGGAAGAAGTCATTGCCCTGATGCCTGGCGCAGAGCGTCCGACCGTACTGCCACTGGCGGGTGACCAGGCCCGTGTCGCCATGCATATGGTCAGCAGCGAGACCCTGTTCTGGGAAACGATGGAAAAACTGAAATCTCTGGGTGCCAGTTCCATCCTTGTTCTGCCCATTGAAAAAATGATGGAGTAAGAGATGAGCCGCTTCGACACTATTATTCGCTGGAATGAGTGTTCTGCTGACGAGCAACAGGCTTTACTGAAACGCCCTGCGCTGGCTTCTTCAGACACCATCAGCCAGACCGTACAGCATGTGCTCGACCAGGTGTTTAGCCGGGGTGATGATGCGCTGCGTCAGTTTAGTGCGCAGTTTGATAAAGTAAGCCCTGAAACGATTGCTGTCAGTGCCGCCGAAATCGATGCCGCGGTCTCCCGGGTCAGTGGATCACTGAAATCGGCGATGCAGACAGCAGTCGCTAATATCGATACTTTTCATCAGGCGCAGGTGTTTCCTGGCGTGGATATCGATACCCGCCCGGGCGTACGTTGCCAGCAGGTCACCCGCCCTATTCGCTCGGTCGGTCTCTATATTCCGGGCGGATCTGCCCCCCTGTTTTCCACCGTCCTGATGCTGGCAACACCGGCACGAATTGCCGGATGTGAAAAAGTTGTGCTCTGTTCACCGCCACCGATTGCCGACGAGATCCTGTACGCAGCACGTTTGTGCGGTGTAACCGAAGTCTTTCAGGTGGGTGGCGCGCAGGCCATTGGTGCGATGGCGTTCGGCACCGATACCGTACCGAAAGTCGATAAAATCTTTGGTCCGGGTAACGCCTGGGTGACCGAAGCCAAACGCCAGGTCAGTCAGCGGCTGGAAGGCGCGGCCATCGATATGCCGGCCGGTCCGTCAGAAGTGCTGGTCATTGCCGATGAACAGGCCACCCCTGCGTTTGTTGCCTCTGATCTGCTGTCTCAGGCAGAGCACGGCCCGGACTCGCAAGTGGTTCTGCTGACGCCGTCAGCGACACTGGCGCAGCAGGTGGCTGAGGAAATAACGGCTCAACTGACTCTGTTGCCCCGTGCAGAGACCGCGTGTCAGGCGCTGGAAAGTAGCCGGCTGATCGTGGCCGATGACCTGGCGCAATGCATCGCTATATCTAATCAGTATGGCCCTGAACACCTGATCATTCAGACCCGTGATGCCCGCCAATGGGTTGACCAGATTACCAGTGCCGGCTCTGTGTTCCTGGGTGACTGGTCACCGGAATCTGCCGGGGACTACGCCTCGGGAACCAACCATGTTTTGCCGACTTACGGCTACACCGCGACCTATTCAAGTCTGGGTCTGGCCGATTTTCAGAAACGGATGACCATTCAGGAACTTTCTCCGGCAGGTTTTTTATCACTGGCTCCGGCGATTGAAGAACTGGCAGCGGCTGAGCGGCTCGATGCGCACAAGAATGCCGTGACATTACGGGTGAAAGCACTGGAGGATAATGTATGACGGGTTCTATCGGGCAACTTGCCCGCAAAAATGTGCGGGAGCTGACGCCTTATCAGTCAGCAAGACGCTTAGGCGGCAACGGCGATGTGTGGCTGAATGCGAATGAATATCCGCTGGCCGTCCCTTTCAGTTTTACCCAGCAGACCCTGAACCGTTACCCGGAATGCCAGCCGGCACAGGTGATTGAGCGGTATGCCGCTTACTGCGGGCTGAATAAAGAGCAGGTGCTGGTCAGCCGCGGGGCCGACGAAGGTATCGAACTCCTGATGCGGGCCTTCTGCGAGCCGGGTCAGGATAAAGTCATGTTTTGTCCGCCAACCTACGGCATGTATAGCGTCAGTGCAGAAACACTGGCGATAGAAACCCTGACCGTTCGCTCGCTCGATGACTGGCAACTGAATCTGCCTGCCATCCTGTCACAACTGGACGGGGTTAAACTGATTTATCTGTGCAGCCCGAACAACCCGACCGGTAACCTGGTTAATCCGGACGATATCCGTCAGCTTCTGGCAGCCACGGCAGGAAAAGCCCTGGTGATTGCCGATGAAGCCTATATCGATTTCTGTCCTGACGCTTCACTGGTCAGCTGGCTGGACGAATTCCCGAACCTGGTCATTTTGCGCACCCTCTCTAAAGCATTTGCTCTGGCCGGGCTGCGTTGCGGTTTTACTCTGGCAAACCGGGAAGTGATCGATGTGCTGTTAAAAGTGATAGCCCCTTATCCGCTCTCCACCCCGGTGGCTGAAATTGCTGCCAGTGCTCTGAGCGAACAAGGGCTGGCTGAAATGCGCCGGCATGTGGCGGAGCTTAACAGCACCCGTGAATGGCTGCTGCAACAACTCCAGGCATCCCCCCTGACCGAGCAGGTGTACCCAAGCCATGCTAACTATCTGCTGGCTAAATTCACCGACTCACCGCGCGTCTTCCGCGCACTGTGGGACCAGGGGATCATTTTACGTGATCAGAATAAGAACCCCGGCCTGGCGGGATGTTTACGAATTTCTATCGGTACCCGTCAGGAGTGTGAAACCCTGATCACCGCCCTGAATAACCTGACTTTGGCGGAGCAAGCATGAGCCAGAAAACCCTTTTTATTGACCGTGACGGCACCCTGATTTCTGAACCCCCTGAAGACTTCCAGGTCGACCGTATGGATAAACTGGCCTTCGAGCCAGGCGTCGTCCCGGCACTGCTGCGTCTGCAGGCTGCCGGCTACCGGCTGGTGATGATCACCAATCAGGACGGGCTGGGCACCGACAGTTTCCCGCAAGCAGATTTCGATGGTCCACACAATCTGATGATGCAGATCTTTACATCGCAGGGGATCGCCTTCGATGAAGTGCTGATTTGCCCTCATAAACCGGAAGACCACTGTGACTGCCGCAAACCGGCGACAAAACTGGTTGAGCCGTGGCTGCAGGCCGGTGTGCCGGATAAAGAACACAGCTATGTCATCGGCGACCGCCAGACAGATATTCAGCTTGCCGAAAATATGGGTATCAAAGGTATTCGTTACGGTGAAGAAGAGAACTTCTGGCCTGCCATCGCCGAACGTCTGACCCGCAAAGACCGCCACGCTCTGGTCCAGCGTAATACCAAAGAAACCCGTATTACGGCTGAAGTCTGGCTGGATCGTGAAGGCGAAAGCAAAATCAGTACCGGTGTCGGCTTTTTTGATCACATGCTGGATCAGATTGCTACTCACGGCGGCTTACGGATGAATATCGATGTTAAAGGTGATCTTTACATTGATGATCACCATACGGTTGAGGATACCGGCCTGGCATTGGGTGAAGCATTACTGAAAGCACTGGGTGATAAACGTGGTATCGGCCGTTTCGGCTTTGTGTTGCCCATGGATGAGTGTCAGGCTCGTTGTGCGCTGGATATCTCCGGACGCCCTTACCTGGTGTATAAAGCAGAGTTTAACTATCAGCGCGTCGGCGACCTCAGTACCGAGATGATCGAACACTTTTTCCGTTCACTCTCGTACAGCATGGCCTGTACCCTGCACCTGAAGACCAAAGGGCATAATGACCATCACCGTGCCGAAAGTCTGTTTAAAGCCTTTGGCCGTACGCTTCGTCAGGCAATTCAGGTGAACGGGAACACACTGCCGAGCTCAAAAGGAGTTCTGTAATGGATGTGGTTATTCTTGATACCGGGTGCGCAAATCTGTCATCCGTAAAATGGGCCATTGAACGTCTGGGCTATCAGCCTATCGTCAGCCGCGATAAAAACGTGGTGCTGAATGCTGACAAGCTGTTTCTGCCGGGCGTAGGTACCGCCAGAGCAGCGATGGATCAATTACGTGAACGTGAGCTGATCGAACTAATCCGTAACTGTACTCAGCCAGTGCTGGGTATCTGCCTGGGGATGCAACTGCTTGCACAACGCAGTGAAGAGTCAACCGGTATCGATACTCTGAATATTATCCATGCGCCGGTATCACTGATGGAAACAGGTTCCCTGCCCTTGCCACATATGGGCTGGAACCAGTTGACGGCACAGGCCGGCCATCCGTTATTCCGCAATATTGCGCCGGAAAGCTATTTTTACTTTGTGCACAGTTACGCGATGCCGGTGACCGGAGCGACCATTGCACAGTGTGATTATGGCCAGCCGTTCTCTGCGGCCGTGCAGCAGGATAACTTCTACGGTGTCCAGTTCCACCCCGAGCGTTCAGGCAAAGCGGGCGCACAGTTAATTAAAAATTTCCTGGAGATGTAATGATTATCCCCGCACTTGATTTAATAGAAGGTAAAGTCGTTCGTCTTCACCAGGGAGATTACGCACAGCAACGTGATTACGGTAATGATCCGCTGCCACGGTTGCAGGCCTACCAGCAGGAAGGCGCGCAGGTGTTGCATCTGGTGGATTTAACCGGCGCCAAAGATCCGGCGGCACGCCAGATCCCGTTGCTGAAAACACTGCTTGCCGGGGTCTCAGTACCGGTTCAGGTGGGCGGCGGGATCCGCAGCCGTGAAGATGTGGCAGCACTGCTGGGTGCAGGCGCTGCCCGTGTGGTGGTCGGGTCCACGGCGGTAAAACAACCGGAAGAAGTCAGGCAGTGGTTTGCTGAGTTCGGGCCGGATGCGATCGTACTGGCACTGGACATCCGTATTGATGAGCAGCAGCGTAAAGAGGTTGCCATCAGCGGCTGGCAGGAAGCCGCCGGTGTCACGCTGGAACAGGTGATCGAAGACTACCAGTCGGTCGGGCTGAAACATGTGCTTTGTACCGACATTTCGCGTGACGGCACGCTGGCCGGTTCAAACGTTGAGCTTTATCAGGAAATCACCGCGCAGTACCCGGAGATTGCCTTTCAGTCATCCGGCGGCATCGGTTCACTGGAAGATATCGCCGCATTACGTGATAGCGGTGTCCGCGGTGTGATCGTCGGTCGTGCACTGCTCGAAGGTAAATTTACAGTGACGGAGGCTATCGCATGCTGGCAAAACGGATAATACCTTGTCTGGATGTACGTGACGGTCAGGTGGTCAAAGGAGTACAGTTCCGTAACCACGAAATCATCGGCGAGATTGTGCCATTGGCAAAGCGCTATGCGGAAGAAGGTGCCGATGAGCTGGTCTTTTACGATATCACGGCCTCTTCGGATGACCGGGTGGTGGATAAAAGCTGGGTGTCACGCGTCGCTGAAGTGATCGATATCCCCTTCTGCGTCGCCGGCGGGATCAAATCCGTGGAAGATGCGGCACAAATCCTCTCCTTCGGCGCGGATAAGATTTCGATTAACTCCCCGGCTCTTGCCGACCCTGAGCTGATCACCCGTCTGGCCGACCGCTTTGGGGTTCAGTGCATCGTGGTCGGTATTGATACCTGGTATGATGAAAATACCGGCCTGTACCACGTTAACCAGTATACCGGCGACGAGTCACGGACCCGGGTGACTCAATGGCAGACCACCGACTGGGTACAGGAAGTGCAGAAGCGCGGTGCCGGTGAAATCGTACTGAATATGATGAACCAGGATGGCGTGCGTAACGGTTATGACCTGAAGCAGTTAAAAGCTGTCCGTGAACTTTGCCATGTTCCGCTTATCGCCTCCGGCGGAGCCGGGACCATGCAACACTTCCTTGACGCGTTCCGGGAAACGAATATCGATGGCGCGCTTGCGGCCTCCGTATTTCATAAACAAGTCATTAATATTGCAGAGCTGAAAGCGTTCCTGCAATCCAACAGTGTGGAGATCCGTGCGTGTTAACGGCAGAACAACTCTCCCGGCTTGACTGGGAAAAAACAGAAGGAATGATCCCTGCGGTCATTCAGCACAAGGTTTCCGGCGAAGTTCTGATGCTGGGTTATATGAATGCACAGGCACTTGAGCAGACACTGAGCAGCGGTAAAGTCACCTTCTGGTCACGTACCAAAGGGCGTCTGTGGACAAAAGGCGAATCTTCAGGGCATTTTTTGCAGGTTGAAAGTATCACGCCGGACTGTGATAACGACAGCCTGCTGATTCTGGCGAACCCGATTGGCCCGACCTGCCATACCGGCACTTCCAGCTGCTTCTCACCCGCATCCAGTGACTGGGGGTTCCTGTACCAGCTGGAACAACTGCTGGCGAGCCGTAAGTCGGCCGATCCTGACAGTTCTTACACGGCCAGTCTGTATGCCCGCGGCACAAAGCGTATTGCCCAGAAAGTCGGTGAAGAAGGTGTTGAGACGGCACTGGCCGCCACGGTGAATGATCGCTTCGAGCTGACCAATGAAGCCTCTGATCTGATCTATCACCTGCTGGTACTGTTACAGGATCAGGAACTGGATCTGAGTGCAGTCATCAATAATCTGCGTGATCGTCACCAGAAGAAATAATGCCTGCCGCAGAGTCCGCCGCTCAGTGTGGCGGACCCTGCGGTAACAACAGGCCGTGACGGTATCACCGCCACGGCCTGCTTCCTGCCTGTCGCCGTTTGCCACCGGACACGCCCGGCATTGCGCCATTTGTATCACCTCCCGTTTCCCGCTATCAATACCGTTGCCTGAAAGCCGGGCCAAAGTCTGTCCCGCAGCGGAATACAGAGAGTTGTCGCATAGCCCTGTCACAAGACCGTAATTATTGCTAGATTAACGATGGACTGTATAAAGCAGTCTTTTTGGCAGGACGCGAAGTGTCACCGCTCCGCAACAGAACCTCCCGGCACAGGGAGGGATAATTTATTACAACATTAAAATAATCAGGAATCTGCAAATTATGACGTTCACCCGTAAGTTACGCCTGTCACTGCTGACCGCTCTGCTGGCCGGCGCTCCGTTACTCAGCCAGGCAGCACTCACTCAGGTTCGCTTTGCGGTAGACCCGACCTATCCGCCGTTCGAGTCCAAAACCGCTGACGGAAAACTGGTTGGCTTCGATATCGATTTGGGTAATGCCCTGTGTCAACAAATGGATGTGAAGTGTGTCTGGGTTGAAAATGAGTTCGACGGAATGATCCCGGCACTGAAAGCCCGTAAATTTGACGCTATTCTGTCGGATATGGGGATCACTGCGGAACGTCTGAAACAGATCGATTTCACCGTACCGGTATATAACACCCCGGTCATGCTGGTCGCCCGCAAAGGTTCAGGACTGTTACCTACTGCCGAATCTCTGAAAGGGAAATCCGTGGGTGTTGAACAGGGCACCGTTCAGGAACGCTATGCACGTCTGAAATGGCAGCCTTACGGCGTTAATGTCGTCCCTTACGGCGACCAGGCTCAGGTCGAGAATGACCTTGTCGCCGGCCGTATTGATGCAGAATTCACCGACGGCGCACAGGCAGGTATCGGCTTCCTGAAATCGCCCGCCGGCAAAGACTTTGAGTTATCCGGCCCGGCTGTGGAAGACCCGATCATCGGCCCGGGCACCGCTATCGGTCTGCGTAAAGGGGACACCGAACTGCGCACCGCCCTGGATGATGCTTATGCAAAAATCAAAGCCAACGGTACCTTTGATAAACTCCAGAAAAAATACTTCACCACCGATATTTCTGTGAAGTAATACGCTCTGCGACCGGAGGAGTTCCTCCGGTCTTACTGCCTGACTTCCCTGCTTCGCAGTCTGTCCGCTACTATCCCCCAGAGCCAGGACCCACACGCTATGCAACAACACAACACTCCGATACTGTCGACGACGTTCGGTACCGAACGAAAAATCGTCAGTTATGAATTCGGTCATGATGATCAGCAACAGGTGTATATCCAGGCCGCATTACACAGCGATGAATTGCCCGGCGTGGCCGTCGCCTGGTACCTGAAACATGCACTCAGTGCGCTGGAAAGTCAGGGGCAATTACGGGCAAAAATTACGCTGGTCCCGGTCGCGAACCCGATCGGATTTTCTCAACAGATACAGGGCCAGCCGCTGGGACGTTTCGATAGCCTGTCAGGTCAGGACTTTAACCGTCAGTTTCCGGCTATCGGTGAGTCACTGGCAGAGATTGCCGGGCCGGAACTGAGCCAGAATATCAGCGACAATAAGCGGGTGATCCGCCAGGCCATTGACCGGTATTTCGATGATTATACCCCGGCCACTGAACTGCAGTCACAGCGGGCAATACTGATGCGTATGGCCTGTAAGGCTGACCTGATGATTGATATTCATTGTGACTGGGAGGCTGTCGCCCATCTGTATACCACACCGCAGGCCTGGCCAGAGGTGTCGGTATTAGGTCATCATCTGGGATGCCGCACAGCCCTGATTGCAGATATTTCCGGCGGCGAACCGTTTGACGAAGCTTGTGCCGACCCCTGGTATACGCTTCATCGGCGCTTTGGCGAGGCTTATCCGTTACCGGAGGCGCTGAAACCCGTCACACTGGAACTGCGGGGTGCCCGCGATGTCAGTCATGATCAGGCCCGTGAAGATGCCCGTGCTATCATTAATGGCCTGACAGCGCTGGGATATATTTCCGGTGAGACGCCCCCCTTGCCTGAGGTGCCTGCCCCGTTAAAAGCCGACCTGGCGGGTTGTGAATATCTGACGGCACCGCATGCCGGTGTCATCCTTTATACCCGTGAACCCGGCGAGTGGATCCATGCCGGTGAGATAGTGGCGGAAATTCTCGACCCGATCACTGATCAGCTGACACCACTGATTTGCCGACAGGACGGACTGCTGTATGCCCGTCACTGGGTACGTTTTGCCACTGCAGGCCTGCTGGTCGTCCGTCTGGCCGGTGGAGAAGCCGGCCGTCAAGGCCCCCTGCTGGTCCCCTGAGTTAGTCCGGCGGTGCCGCAGGAAGCGGACCTACTTCCTGAGGCGCCCCGCCAGCGAACGTAACTGCCCTGCAACGGTCTTTTTCCGCTGAGACTGCTCATTTAACGCCTGTAATTCACGGATGTGAATCTGCTGCTCTGCTACCTGCTGTTGCAACCGCTCAAGTTCCGATGCCATCAGCCTGTTTTGCTCCCTCAGCTCCGCCTGTTGCGAGGCTGCACGCTCTGCTTCAGCAAGCCACTGCTGCTGGTTAGCGGCCTCGCTGGCAGTGTGATGACGAAGATCCTGCTCCAGCCGGCATTTCAGTTTCATCAGTGTCGTTTCGGGATCCCCGCAGGTCAGGTCCTGATAACAGGCCGCAAGGTATTCGGATTCAATATCCGCCGCCGGTATAGCGGGGAGCTGCAGGCAGAACGTGCGGATCTGCCGATAAAAATCTGCATAGGCCGGCCAGTGTTTCAGCGTCGACAGACTCCAGCTAAGGAAGTCGATACTGTAATTAATAAAATCCCGCTGCAGCGGCAGATAAACCGGCTGGCTGGTCAGATGACAATAAAGCGCCCGGATCGCCTGTAGCGAACACTCGTAGGACAGCTCGCGGGTATTGGACAACGAGCCTTCCCGGTTATCCCGATGACTTATCAGCGACGCTTCGCACACCGAAATAGCCTTCGCCTGCAATAACAGCGCACAGACAAAGAACAAATCATTACTGGTGCGGATCTCCTGGAACTGTAAATCTGAACGCAGGATCAGGTCCCGTCTGATCAGTTTATCCCAGGCCCACCAGATAAAGGTCCGGAAAAAATTTTTACGTGTTTCAAACGCGGTAAAGGTCATGGATGCCGGTAATGACTCTGCAAGGATCGTCCATGGCGCGGGAGTACGTTGGTGTGTCAGGCAGTCCAGATTATCGCTGCGAAAAACAACCACATCTGCCCCGGCTGAAATCGCGTGACCATAGGCTTGCGCCAGCATCTCTGTTTCACAGAGATCATCATCATCCAGGAAAATAACAAAATCGCCCTTCGCCAGAGCCATCGCCCGGTTACGTGAATAGCCTGCCCCTCTGTTTTCCTCATTCACTAACACGGTCACCCGTTCATCCGTCGCGCAACACTCGCTGAGAATTCTGACAGTATTATCGGTGGAAGCATCATCAACAATAATAATCTGGATAGCTTGTAAGGTCTGTGACGTAATCGTGTGGAGTGTTTCAGCGATATAATGTTCGGCATTGAACGTCGTGATGATCGCGGTAACCTGTGGTGCTGACATGACTCCCTCCTCTGCGAATGCCATTTTCCCGGGACTCCTGTCCGCCGGTCGCCGGGCTTTATATTGCACTGATCCCGGGCCTGCATACAATACTGCTTCAGAGGTCTGCTGAACATTCTCCGGTCACAAAACCGGAATTTAAGACCACGTCAATGCGAATTGCCTGCCCGGCCATGGTCCTGAGAGGAGGAAGATTTCGGGTCATTCACAGGATAACGGCTGATTATCCGTCCCGGCGATTAAGTATATTCATCACCGGACAGCGCACTGGCCGGAGGTGATGGCAGACGGGTTGCACGGAGACAGGGGATAAAAAAACCCGGAGACTGGCCCCGGGTCTTGCAGATTTCAGACTATCAATGCTGAAATTAATCTAACCACTCAGTGTGGAAAACACCGTCTTTGTCGATACGCTTGTAGGTATGTGCACCAAAATAGTCACGCTGCGCCTGGATCAGGTTTGCAGGCAGGACTTCTGAACGGTAGCTGTCATAGTAAGCGATAGCGGCAGAGAACGTTGGCGTAGGAATACCGTTCTGCACGGCATAAGCAACAACGTCACGCAGCGCCTGCTGGTATTCATCAGCGATATTTTTGAAGTACGGTGCCAGCAGCAGGTTAGCGATTTCCGCATTTTCTGCGTAAGCATCGGTGATCTTCTGCAGGAACTGGGCACGGATAATACAACCGGCACGGAAGATTTTCGCAATTTCACCGTATTGCAGATCCCAGTCATATTGTTCAGACGCCGCACGCAGCTGAGAGAAGCCCTGAGCGTAAGATACAATTTTACCCAGGTACAGGGCACGACGAACTTTTTCGATAAAGCCTGCGCTGTCTTCAGTGACGGTTTTTGCTACCGGTCCGGTCAGGACTTTAGACGCTGCAACACGCTGAGTTTTCAGAGAAGACAGGTAACGGGCAAAGACAGATTCAGTGATCAGCGACAGTGGCTCGCCTAAGTCCAGAGAACTCTGGCTGGTCCATTTGCCGGTACCTTTGTTGGCGGCTTCGTCAAGAATAACGTCAACCAGATAGTTTCCTTCGTCATCTTTCTTGGTGAAGATATCTTTGGTGATGTCGATCAGGTAGCTGTTCAGCTCACCGGTATTCCACTCGCTGAAAGTTTCAGCCAGTTGCTCGTTGCTCAGGCCTAAGGCACCTTTCAGTAAAGAGTAGGCTTCTGCAATCAGCTGCATATCGCCGTATTCGATACCGTTATGTACCATTTTAACGTAGTGGCCGGCACCGTTCGGACCAATGTAAGCCACACAAGCTTCACCCTCGGCACGGGCAGCAATCTGATCCAGGATAGGCGCAACCAGCTGGTAAGCTTCTTTCTGACCACCAGGCATGATGGATGGGCCTTTCAGTGCCCCTTCTTCGCCACCGGAAACACCGGTACCGATGAAATTGAAGCCCTGCTCAGACAGTTCTTTGTTACGACGAATGGTATCTTTATAGAAGGTGTTACCGCCATCGATAAGAATATCGCCCTTATCCAGATGCGGAGTCAGAGAAGCGATCGTTTTATCCGTTGCTTCACCGGCCTGTACCATCAGCAGAATACGACGTGGCTTTTCCAGAGACTCAACAAACTCCTCGACACTGTAGTAAGGCGCGAGTTTTTTGCCCGGATTTTCAGCAATCACTTCGTCCGTTTTTTCGCGTGAACGGTTAAAAACAGAGACGGTATAACCACGGCTCTCGATATTCAGGGCAAGGTTACGACCCATTACAGCCATACCTACTACACCGATTTGTTGCTTGGACATCACTTTCTCCTGTCTGAAGACTCAGGGTACAAATTTTGTTGAACCCATAATTTACTTATAATAAAGAAAATTTGAAATTAAAACTAACAGCACCGGGCGATTTACTCCAGTAAATCAGCACAATTCGGACAACAAACCTCCGGCGGGGCTTATCAGAGCATGCGGATATGCCGGTGTTCTGTACGATGCCTGTCTCAGCGACAGGGCTGGCAGCTTAGCGGGCCATCAATATCCGATAGATATTCAGGGTCTTCGTTATCACCCGCGCCGCCGAAAATTTCTCTACCACCAGCATTCGTCCCTGCTGCCCCATACGCCGCCGTAATTTTTTATCCTCTATCAGTACTTTTAACTGCCGGCGAAACTGATCTTCATCGCCGCGGTTTATCAGGAATCCATTAACATTATTAATAACAATACTGTTACAACCGCCACTATTATAAGCAATACATGCTCTTCCCTTTGCAGCCCCTTCAATTAATATGCGCGGTACCCCTTCCTGATAGAGAGTAGGTAGGGCAACGATGCTGGCACTCCTCAGCAGGAACTCCATATTATTGCAGGTACCCAGCCATTCAATATCACCGGTGGCCTCCCAGCGCATGATTTCTGTCGCCGGGATAGCATCAGGGTCATCCGCCACCATAATCCCTGCCACACGCAGGGTAAAACCAACCCCTTCCTGTGCAAGCTGCTGTTTAATCCGTACCAGTGCTGCCAGTCCTTTTTTTTGCAACATTCGGCTGGCAAACAACACTACCGGTTGGCCGGGGGTCACTTCTTCGCTGAAAGCATATTGCTCCACATCAACGCCACAGCCATCGATGACCGATGCCCGGCACAATGGAAATTTCACGTTCTGCCGGAACGTATCAAGATCATCAGTATGTTCGAAAATAATACGGCTACGCGGGTTCATTAAAATAAAGGCATAACACAGGCAAACCACTTTCCTCAGGCACCGGTAAAACCTGTTTCCCGCCCCGAATACCCGCCCCAGACCGACAACATTTGCGACAAAAGGGACAGAGAACAAGCGCGCATAAAGTCCTCCGATAATCACCGGCTTAATGGTCACCGCATGGATTAAGGACGGGTGAATCTGCCGTAACAGGAGGAAAGAGAACACCAGTACAGAAATAAAACCGAAAATATTGCAGGAACGTTCTTTCAACGGTAAGGCATGGCAACAGAGGCCTAACCGGGTGAATCGTCTGTGGTATTTTTTTTCAGAAATACGGGTAATGATATGAACTTCATAGCCATGATGTTTGGCAGAAAGCGCACGCGCCAGCCAGTGAAGGTCAAAATACCAGTCTGAATTAATGAAATAACAAATCGTCTTCATATGCCTGATTTCCCCGAAACGGGGCGTTTATGGGAAAGGCCGTCACAAACAGCCTTAACCAGTAAGCGCAGGCAATAAAACCGCTGCGGGCTTTTCAGTGCCCTCAGCAGGCTATGGACTATGCGCAGCCCTATTGCTGTCCGGCCAAAAAACGGCGGGCAGTTCAGCAAGCGCCGGGACAGTAATAAATTACGCAACAGGTAATAGTGTTTCCATGCAGGCTGCCCGCTCGCCACCGAAGGAACATCATGATGCATAAGCAGTTCGGGATGATAGAGGATAGGGTTTCCCCGTGAGAACAGGCGCCAGGAGTAACAGACATCATCAAAATAAATAAAGAAATCTTTCTCTATTAAGCCGCAGCTTTCCCGGATCAGCCGTGAACTGACTATCCCCCCGACAAACGAAAACGTACAGACCCCGGAGGCTTTATCAGGGGCCGGGATAAAGGCCTTTTTATTAAATAAATAATGTATCGCGGCGAAGAATGTGTCCTGCGGAGCGGACCAGGGCACATTCATCGGGCTGAGACGTCCGTCGGCTGACAGAACTCTGGCACAATAGAGTTCGTATTTATCTGTGGCGATGCGGGAAAAATTATTAATAAAAGAGGGATCCGGCCACGCATCATCATCGTAAAATACCACCCAGTCAGTGGTCAGATGCTCCGCAATATAAGCCACCCCACGGGCAAATCCGCCTGCCCCACCGCTATTTTCCGGACTGAAACAACAGTGGAGATGCGGAGCACTTTGTGCTTTCAGCCACTCCCGGGTCCCGTCTGTTGAGTGATTATCAATCACCACGACGGCATCGAACGGTAAGGCAAGGGTCGCTGCCAGGGTTTTCTGTAGCTTCCCGAGCCGGTTATAGGTCACTATCAATGGTGTGATTTTCATACGATATCCACCACAAAGGCCGGCATCGGCACAGCGTCCTGCAGTGACCGAAGGTATCGGTTTGCCGCTATCCGTGCTTCTGCGATAGAGGTATCCATATCTATATAACGGTATGTCGCGAGGCGTCCGGCAAAAGTAACCTGTGTTTCCTGCCGCGCACGAGCCGCATAGTGCGCCAGCATCGTTTGCTCATCCACCTGACGAACAGGATAATACGGGATATCTCCTGGCTCAGACTGACGACTGTATTCCCGGTAACAAACGGATCCCTGATGGGTCTCCCAGGGGGAAAAATACTTATGTTCGGTAATACGCGTGAAAGGGATATCCGGATCGCAGTAATTCATAACCGCCGTTCCCTGGAACTCTCCCTCATCGTAGAATTTCTCAAAATCCAGCGTCCGGTAGCCAAGACGGCCATAGGCAAACTGATAATAAGCATCCAACGGCCCGGTAAAAAACACATGATCGCAGCAGCCACGATCTTCCGGCTGAAAGGATCGATTGAGTTCTACTGAGATCAGGGGATGATCCAGTATTGCCGCAGCCAGAGCGGTATATCCGTCACGTGGCATCCCCTGATAACGGTGGCTGAAATAATTATCATCGTAAGTAAACCTGACCGGTAATCGCTTCAGTATGGCTGCCGGTAATGCAGAAGGAGCGATGCCCCATTGCTTAAGGGTATAGCCCTCAAAAAAAGTCTGATAGAGCTCCCTGCCAATAAAACGTAATGCCTGTTGTTCAAAATTTTGCGGATCAGTCAGCGATTTATCACTTTTACTGTCAATTAAGGCTTTTGCCTGTCCCGGTGAACAGGTGGTATGAAAATACTGATTAATCGTATGCAGATTAATCGGCAGTGAAAATACCTGTCCTGCCGCAGTAGCCTTGACCCGATTCATATACGGCATCATGGTACAAAACCGCTGAATATAATCCCATACCGTCTGATTATCGGTGTGAAATATATGAGGGCCATAGGTATGGATCATGATACCCGTCCGGGCATCCCGTTCACTGTAGCAATTACCTGCGATATGTGAACGACTATCAATAATACGGATACCATGCCCTGCTTCGGCCAGTTCCCGGGCGATAACGGCCCCGGTAAGTCCGGCACCCACGATGAGAATACTTTTTTTATTACCCATCATTCACCCTAGGATCCGTCTGCGGATTGCATAATAATACTTAATCAGAAAATTTCGTCGCGGACTCCCGGTCGGTGCACAACGGTTAAGTAAAGGCATTAACTTCCGCTTTATCCTGGTCTGTAATAGTAATACTTCTTCACCGGGTGGTATCGTATCCCCGTGTGATCCCGGTACAGGTTTTCCCGCCAGCCGCAAATAAAGCTCCCGCTGCCACGGAGTGCCTGAAAGGTATTTTTCGAAATTATCATAAAAATCGACATGAATAGTATTCCAGGGTTTATTTTCCCCGGCATAATGGATCAGCTTCGGATGGAGGCGGGCAGAAAGAAATTCCATATAGGTTGAAAAACACAGATTCGGGAAAAAGTCATGAGTATTTCCGTTACCGTGATAGACATTCCATTCCAGCGGTAAATAAAATACCCGGTCATAAAACACCTTATTCATAATATCCTGATCAAGGAACCAGTAATGTTTTTCCTTCATGGCTTCCATCAGGGTGTCGAACGTATTTTCTTTGTTCATCTGACTGATATTAAAGAGAATAATACCTGCCTGAAAATAATTTTCTGTCCTCGTCATCCCGAGGGTTTTCAGCAGATACTTCCGTGCCGGCATCTGCCCGTCGGAAGAATCGGAAATAGCGCCAAATTTAACAAATCCCTCCATGACAATATCCCGGACCGCCGCCACCAGATGATCGCCCAGGTCAGTGTCATAGACGCTTCCGACATCCTCTTCTGTTACCGTATCCGCATCGATGAATAACACTTTGTCGTAAAGAGAAAAAAGACGCGGAATAAACAGTCTGGCATAAGTCGCAGAGGTAAAGTGGCCTCTGGTATGCACCTCACTCAGTTCAGTAAAGGTATTAATATCAAAAAATCTCAAACTAAAACTTTTCTTATCTTTTACCAGACTGTATAATCTTTGCTTGTTAAGAGAAGAAATGCCATTTTCCAGAATAACAATATCGTAGTTTCTCTGGTCATCTGAATTTTTTAACAATGAATGAATCAGTGCGGCACCGGAAATACTGTAATTGTCATCAAAACAGATCACCACAGGTACTGCTCGCCCGTCAAACGCGGGAGGTATTTTTCCGTTAAATGTTTCTTTTTCTATAAAAGTACGCTGCACCTCTTTGATAACAAGTTCCGGCCGTTGCGACCTTTTGTGCAAAATGAAGATATTGAATAGCCGCTCTGCAATATGTCCTATGACCCGTTGTTCCCGGGCATTGTAGTTTCTGAAAGAAATTTTTTTCTCCAGAGCTTCAAGGATCGAGAAGAGCCATTCTGAATATTCATTAAATAATTCCCGCTTCATGACAAACATATTGGTGTAGTACCCGCAGTCTGCCTGATTAAATATTTCCGCATCCGGCCTGTAGTCAGGGTAAAGTTCATACAAGGTGGCAAGCGCCAGATCATAATCTTCAATGTGCAGATCGTCACCTGCTCCGTAATGAATATAATTATTTCTGCTGCCGGCATTCGACACCGGCCAGGCTTTAGGCAATAAAATATCTGTCTGCTGCAGGCAGCGCTCAATACCCGCATCCGTTAGCTGAAATTTTTCCTCGTAGGCTGTATCAATCTCTGGCTGAACCACGACTCCCCAGAGGTCTTCTTCATAGTCCTGCTGCTCAGAAAAGTTAAGATGTCGCCGGTAATGCATAAAACCGACGTACTCTGCAGGCTCCCCGTTCTTCCATGCCCAATACTGCGCCGTCAGCTCACAGTAAAACGGATTTTTATAGGAGATATTGTCTCCCCTGTCATCCCCCTCACAGCAGAGAGTATTCAGGCTGGTGGCTTTCCCCACATGTAACGGAATGACAGAGGGAGCAGACAGGAAAGCCCCGGGTTTATGGTAGCTGGTGTAAATTCTGAACTTTTTCATATTAAGACATCATATTTATATATTGTGAAATAATATCGTCTGCCTTACCGACAGCCTGCAGCCGATGGTTTTCGATCCAGATAACCTTGTCACAAATTTTTCCGACATCCATCATGTTGTGGCTGACAAACAGGATAGTGACACCGCGCTGTTTAAACTCACGGATGGTCTCCAGACATTTGTTCTGGAAGGCAATGTCACCCACTGCCATGACTTCGTCGATGATCAGGATTTCCGGGTCCGTCTGACTGATGACAGAAAAACCCAGCTTTGCCAGCATACCGCTTGAATAAACGCGAATAGGCTCATCAATAAAATCACCCAGCTCTGAAAAGGCGATAATGCCTTCCAGCTTCTGCATCACCTGTTTCTTTCTCAGGCCCAGCAGAGTGGCATTCAGGATGATATTTTCTCTGCCGGTCAGTTCAGGATGGAAACCGCCCCCCAGCTCCAGCATCGATGCAATCCGACCATGAGTAATGACACTGCCACTGCTGGGCTTAATGACACCCGCCACCAGCCCGAGTGAAGTACTCTTACCGGCACCGTTACGCCCTATCAACGCAACCGCTTCTCCTTTCTCTACAGTAAAGCTAATATTTTCTATTGCCGTATATTTGCGTCCCCGAAGTAAATTCATTGCACGACGTGGATGAAAAATAAGGTCTTTAATTCCGGTCCCGATATGGTGATATAAAGGATAGGCTTTCGAAACATCCCTGAATTCAATAGCAGCACTCATCATAATATCTCAGCAAATTTAAACTTTAGCTTATTGAATATATAGCAACCCGCAAGCAGTACCAGTATTGCCCGCAGGTAGATACAGGCAATATTTTGATAATGGATCACGCCTTTCATAAACAGGTCCCGCCATGCCAGCATCATTTCAGAGACCGGATTAATGGTCAGTAGCCATTGATATTTATCAGGGATCAGGTCAACAGAATAAAGTATCGGGGTGCAATAAAACATCAGCATGATACCCAGAGGAACAAACCGCTCCAAATCTCTGAAGAACAGGTTAAGCGAGCTAATAGCCAGCGCAATACCTAAGGTCAGCATCATCTGTGCCAGGCCTATCAAGGGTACGCCCCATAGCCAGCTGACCGACGGAGATATCCCGTAAAAAATCAGAAAGGCAACAATCACCGGCAAGGTACAGAGAAAGTGAAGAAACTCCATAAATACATTACAAAACGGAATGATTGAGCGGGGAAATACTGTCTTTTTAATCACCTGAGCATTAGCAAGAAACGAAAACAATGCATTATTTACTGAGTTTGCAAACCATTGCCAGGGAAATAATCCTGTGATAAGAAAAACTGTATAATCTGGTATTTGTACTCTCATCACTAATTTAAAAATAAAATAATAAATTAATGCAAATAACAGAGGATTAGCAACAGACCATAGATAGCCGAGAAAACTACTTTTATACCTGACTTTAAGTTCCTTTTCAGTCAATACAGAAATAATATCAACCAAATAACCGGGACTATACTTCATGTAATTACATTCCGGATTCTTATGAGTAGCTTATTAGATCTTAGAAATACGTTACCGCTACAGACGGGATGCCTGAAGAGATTTGCCACTCACTATAATGAATATTCTGCCGTGGCAGGGGCTGAGACAGCCCCTGCCGGGGAGATCCTGTGATCAGTATTACCGATATCCGTTCGGATTTTTACTCTGCCAGCGCCAGGTATCGCGCATCATTTCGTCAATCCCGCGGGTGACTGTCCATCCCAGCTCTTTCTCCGCCAGTGAGGGATCGGCCCAGAAGGCCGGCAAATCACCACTGCGGCGGGGTTTAATCTCAAACGGGATCTCCTTGCCACATGCTTTCTCAAAGGCTTTGATCATTTCCAGTACGGAATACCCTTTACCCGCCCCCAGATTATAAGCACGGCAACCATGGCCTTTCTTAAGATGATCCAGGGCTTTCAGGTGCCCCTCTGCGAGATCGACCACATGGATATAATCCCGCTGGCAGGTGCCATCCGGTGTATTGTAGTCATCACCGAAAACACCCAGTTTTTCCAGTTTACCGATGGCGACCTGAGCAATATAAGGCAGCAGGTTATTCGGGATACCGGCAGGATCTTCACCGATCTCACCCGAATGATGTGCTCCTACCGGATTGAAATAACGCAGAGCAATAGCATTGAAGCGTTCATCCGCACGAGCGAAATCCTGCATAACCTGCTCAATCATTAGTTTCGATGTTCCGTAAGGGCTGGTAGTCCCCCCTATCGGGGTGGTTTCCACATAAGGCACCGGTGCATTTTCACCGTAAACCGTCGCTGAAGAACTGAAAATAAAGTTCCCTATGCCGGCTTCACGCATTTCTTCCAGCAGAATAACGGTACCGGCAACATTATTTTCATAATATTCCAGAGGCATACGTGTCGATTCACCTACCGCTTTCAGCGCAGCGAAGTGAATAACCTCAGTCACCTGATGTTCTGCAAATAACTTTTTCAGGCATTGGCGATCACGGATGTCCCCCTGTATAAATACAGGGGCTTTCCCCGCTAAAGTGGCCACGCGTCGCAGTGATTCTTCAGAGGCATTACAGAGGTTATCCAGGACAACAACCTCATCTCCGCGTTCAAGGAGCGCCAGTACCGTGTGGGAACCAATGTACCCTGCTCCCCCCGTCACTAAAACAGACATATCAGACTCCGTATCTTAAAATTTTATCCGTCATTATTTCGCAATGATTTCCCTAAGAGTCTCACGAAACTCCTGTCCCTGAGACGGATTTCGCAGGCCATAGCTGACAAAAGCCTGCATATAGCCGAGTTTACGACCACAATTATAATCAATACCGGTCAGCAACATAGTATCCACCGGATGTTTTTTATTGAGGCTGGCAATGGCATCCGTTAGCTGTATTCTTCCCCAGGCACCTGCTTCGGTATTTTCAAGTTCTTTCCAGATATCTGCAGACAATACATAACGGCCTACCGCCGCAAGATCAGAATCCGGCAGCGCCTCTTTTTCAGGTTTCTCGACGAACATTTCAATGCGGCTGGTATCGCCCGGGTTTTCCAGCGGCTCACGCGTAGTAATAATCGAATATTCGCTCAGATCTTCCTCAGGCATGTGCTTACTCAGCACCTGGCTACGACCGGTCTCTTCAAACCGGTTGATCATGGCGGCCAGATTATAACGTAAGTGATCGGCACTCGATTCATCCAGCACAATATCCGGCAGCACTACGACAAAAGGGTTGTCACCAATCATCGGTCTGGCACTGAGCACCGCATGTCCCAGCCCCAAAGGCTGTGACTGGCGGACATTCATAATAGTCACCCCGGGAGGGCATATGGACTGAACTTCGCTGAGTAACTGACGTTTAACCCGCTGTTCAAGCAGGGCTTCGAGTTCATAGGTGGTATCAAAGTGGTTTTCAACCGCATTCTTTGAGGCATGTGTGACAAGAACGATTTCTTTAATCCCTGCGGTCGCACACTCATCAATGATGTATTGGATCATCGGCTTATCGACAATCGGCAACATTTCTTTAGGGATCGCTTTCGTTGCCGGTAATAAATGCATACCTAACCCTGCAACAGGAATGACTGCTTTTAATTTGGTCATAAACATTCCGTTTTTAAAAAAATCAGTCCCGGCAGTATGAGTGAAAAGCAGTGACAGGCAGCATAAGCATTCTCTGAATTTAGGCTGCGTCACACTTTTTTCCTGCGGCCAGTCAGGTCTGAGAGGACTAAAGTGCTGCCTATCATAGTAGCTTTTCGGATAATAAGTCTTAAATCAGGTCAAAATATTGTCATTTTCTGATCATTGTCTGACTGTCGGATTTTATTGCTGGATTTATTTACTCACTATAGTAATGAGCACGCCGATAAGGACAGATAACTGCCGATACTCACCGGTATGTCAGCAAGGATGAAAAGCGGACCGTCTGCCAATAGCCGGGTCTGCCACAGACCACGGCACGGACGATAAGTCGGTTAGGATAGCAAAGGTACCTGGAACTCACGCTGACGCCCCCGGCCTTTAATGTCCGGGGGGCAGGAAAGACTAGTGGTGAGCCGGGTGCTTATCCGGAGTCTGCGCCTGCCACTGATTAAAGCGGCTTTTCAATTCATTCCGGAAATCACCGTTCAGCACACGGGTGATCGGTAACGAATAACTCAGCTTATCCCACGGGCCGTAGAAACGTACCGGAATGATTTGGCCTGAAAGCAGATGTACCAGCCGGCTGTCCCCTTTCCAGTTTGTCATCAGCAAATTAAAGGTGACATCCATAGAGCGCTGACGAAAATCCACATCTCCGGCTGCGTCTATCTGTACCCCATTCCCCTCACCTTTCAGGGATGCAAAGCGTAATACCCCCGGAGTCAGGCGGAAATTACCGTCGAGGGAAGGCATCACCGGCGTCTGCTCTGGCTGATATTTCACCCGGTCACTGCTGACAGCCACGGCATCACTGACCATCTGCTGCAGGTTAAATGCACCGGTATTCGGATGTGTCACACGAATACTGGCCTGCCCCTGCCATCCGGTCAGAATATCCTCGTGAGTAAAGCCGTTACCACTGAACTCTCCTTGCAGTGTCAGGTCCCCACTCAATGCCGGAGGGAGCCGGAGGAGAGATAATACCGGCTGCAGGCTGATATCCTGCAATTGTGGCCGCAGGCTCACTTGCGGTAACGTGCTACGCCAGTCTACCTGACCCGGCAATGAAAAATGGCCTTCACCCAACTGCCCGTCAAGCAGAGTCATCCGCGTGATGCCGCCGGTGCTGGTCGCCTGAAGTGACAGATTTTTTAGCTGTAATCCCCGCCAGAGGGCATTCTGCGAACGAAGACTGATATCCATATCAGCGGTGCGTAACCAGCTATCCTGCAGGGGTAAATCATCCCGGTCGGCGATGACCGGGGCGCTGACAGACCGCACTACCGTGTGACTTCCGGAATTTCCATCGGAGGCAAGCAGATGATCAAAGTCGATATTCACGGAGGTCAGTTGTGCGTGCAATGAAGGGGCTGGCAGTAATTGCCCGGCAATCTCACCGCGGAAATCACTATTATTGGCCTGCAACTTAAGCCCGGAGAGCCGGAAATGCTGAGCGGCAGGTTGCCAGCTGACGCTGAATTCCGCCTGACCGTTAATTCCGCCGACTGGCAGTTCAACGCCAGAGGCCTGATATACAGCCTGGCTGACCTGTAATGACAGCTGTTGCGGGTACTGGCTGGCATCCAGGTGGCCCTGAATATTTAAGAGCAGGTTCTGTTGATTACGTGAGACACGGGTACTTAATTCAAACTCGCCCTGTTTCACCGGGTCCTGGCGGATACTCAGATTAAGATTACGGAAGTTGATCTGATTACCCTGAGCATCCTGCCAGATAAACAGACTGTCAGCGATATTCAGCTGCGCAATATCAAAACTCCAGCCACGGGTCAGCGGGGCAGTATTGGGATCCTCCTCCGGCGCCACCGGCGCCCCCGGAGGACGTTCACTTCCGGCCGCAGGGATATCACGAATGATCGCGTTTTTCAGCAGAACCTGGCTGACTTTAAGCTGATGAGATAAAAGCGGGAATAATTCGACATCCAGGCGCATATTGCCGGCACTGACGGCCGGAACACTGGCCCCCGGGGCCGTCAGGGTGACCTGATCACTGAGAATGCTCAGTCGCGGCCAGACATGCCAGCGTAAATTGCCGGATAACTGTAACTGATAACCACTGCGTTTTGCCACCTGCTGTACCATGTAGCCACGAAAATCGTTCGGATTGACCAGCATCACAAGTGCTGTCATTCCTGCAACAACGACCACGAGCAGAATGGCCAGTGTGGTTATCAGTCTTCTCATACCATCCCCGGTGTATTTCGCTAGTCTTTATCAATCCTGCTGGCTACAGCACCCTGCTGATCACGATATTTTGCATCCTGGCGGCGATTGTAAGGGCGCTCTGCCGGACCGGATAACGGTTCAAAGCTTAGTGCTCCTATCAACATACCGGGCCGCAGCGCTAATGGCAATTTGCCGGAGTTGAAGAATTCCAGCACAATCCGGCCTTTCCAGCCCGGGTCGATGCGATGCGCCGTCACATGCACCATCAACCCCAGACGAGCCAGTGATGAACGACCGTCCAGCCAACCAACCAGGTCCGCCGGTAAAGTCACGGATTCCAGCGTGACCGCCAGAGCCAGTTCGCCCGGGTGCAGGAAAAAGGCTTCGCCCTCAGGCAGAATAATCTCTTCGCTCATCACGCGGTCCAGCGCTGCACTGACTTCATCTTTCGGGCCACTGAGGTCGATAAACGCCGCAGTATGTCCACGGAAAGTCCGGAACTGATTGCCCAGACGCACATCCACGGTGGCTCCGTTAATACGTTCGACAGGAGGACGAGGTGATATTTCAAGCCGGCCGTCATCCAGCCAGCTTTCTATGTCACGGTCACACAATCTCATGCAGATAACTCCATTTCACTGACAAAACAGGGAAGGCAAGCCTTCCCGGTGAACTCTTTATTCAAAAAACTGATTGATCTTCGCTTTAAGAATATCGATAGCGATACGGTTTTTGCCACCGCGCGGCACGATAATGTCCGCATATTGTTTTGACGGTTCAATAAACTGCAAAAACATCGGACGCACTGTTTTCTGATACTGGGTCATCACGGAATCCATCGAACGACCCCGTTCATTAACATCCCGTTTCATCCTGCGCATCAGGCAGATATCCAGCGGCGTATCAACGAAAATAGAAAAATTAAGTTCGCCGCGTAACCGGGCATCTGTCAGTAACAAAATGCCTTCCAGGATAATCACCTTCTTAGGTTCCAGCTTACGGGTTTCTTTCATCCGTGTATGTTCAGAGTAGCTGTAAACCGGGAGATCGATCGCATGACCTGCTTTAATTGCCTGTAAATGCGACAATAATAAATCATGATCCATCGCATTAGGATGGTCATAATTCGTTTTAATTCTCTCTTCCATGGTGAGATGGCTTTGATCCCGGTAATAACTATCTTCGGGAATAACACCAATATGTTCGTCACCTACCTGGTCACGAATTTCACGATAGAGCGTGCTGGCAATCAAACTTTTGCCTGAAGCAGAAGCGCCGGCAATACCCACAATTACGCACTGATGGGACGAGTCAGTCATACGTTTTAAAGACCTGAAACTGAAGCCGGTATCATTTCCGGTTAACGACCGGGGATACTGGCAGAATGAGAGGGTTTACGGCGGCGATTATAGGGATTTCATCCCGTTGATGCCAGAGAAAAGCGTGGTTTATCTTCAGACATCTGCCCATAGGCGCTTCAGAGAAAGTTATGTATACTGCTCCGCCAGCTTTATACTGGCGCATTTCTCTGCCGGATCCTTTATCCGCCCGTTGCCCTGTTGACCGGAAAACCATGTACTGGAAGAATCTGACCTATTTTGGCGATAGTATGCTGTTACTGCCTACCGCCCTGCTGCTTGCACTCTTTTTATTCTGGAAAAGTCAGCGCTGGCAAACCGCCTTCGGCTGGCTACTGAGTTTCGGGATTGCCGGGGGGCTGGTCAGTATTTCGAAAGTCATGTTTCTGGGGTTTTTCCTCGGCAGTCAGTCATTGAATTTTACGGGGTTCAGCGGACATACCACTATGTCCTCCGTGCTCTGGCCGGTACTGATGTGGATGATCTCCGGAGGCCGCCAGCCCTGGCTGCGACGGACACTGATCACGTTCGGCTATCTGTTACCCCTGGCGGTCGGCTATTCCCGCCTGCAACTCCATGCGCATTCACCCAGCGAGGTGATAAGCGGTGCGACGCTGGGGGCTATCCTGAGTACCGGATACCTGTTGATACAGCGTCATACGCGGCTTAATAAAGTCAGCCTGTTGCAACTGGCAGCCTTTGCGGCCCTGCCCGCGGTGATCATCTTCACCGGTCAGCCTGCCGCCACACAGCAGTTCCTGTCTGTCCTGTCCGCACGCCTGGCCGGTATCGAAAAACCCTATACCCGTGCCCAACTGCTGCATGCCGGTCATGCCAATTAGTGGTCCGCCATTTACGGCATCACGATAACAGGGTAAAGTCGCCCCCTTTTTTTGACTCTCCGGGGGCGCAGACATGTTTATTGGTTTTGATTACGGTACAGCTAACTGTTCAGTAGCGACAGAAGATAACGGGAATTTCCGGCAACTGTTGCTCGAAAATTCCTCTGCGCTGCTCCCTTCGATGATCTCTGCGCCGCTGCGAACTGTCCCCAGTGAATGGCTCTATCGCTGCCACAATGTTGATTTCCCGCTCCCGGAAAATAAAGCCCTGTTGCAGTATTCTTTGCGTCTTAACCGGGAAGAAGATATTCCGGTCACCCCGCAGGGCGTCAGTTTCGGGCTACAGGCGCTGGAAAACTATATTGCGGACCCGGAAGATGTCTGGTTCGTCAAGTCGCCTAAGTCCTTTCTCGGTGCCCCGGGTCTGAAGGCTCAGCAGGTTGCCTTCTTTGAAGATCTGGTCTGTGCCATGATGCTGCATATCCGTCAGCAGGCAGAACAGCAAACCGAACAAGCCATCACCCATACGGTCATTGGCCGCCCGGTCAACTTCCAGGGCAACGGCGGCAGTGAAGCCAACGCTCAGGCACAAAATATCCTGTTACGCGCCGCGCAACGTGCCGGTTTCCGTGAAATAGAATTTCAGTATGAACCGGTGGCGGCAGGGCTGGAATTTGAATCCACACTCACCCGTGAAACCCGGGTGCTGGTGGTGGATATCGGCGGAGGTACGACCGACTGTTCTCTGTTACTGATGGGGCCTGCGTGGCAGCATAAAGCCGACCGTGTGGATAGCCTGCTCGGCCACAGCGGTTGTCGTGTCGGCGGAAATGATCTGGATATCATGCTGGCCTTTAAAACGCTGATGCCATTACTGGGGCTGGGGGGCAGTGCCCGTAAAGGCACGGCCCTGCCGGCACTCCCCTGGTGGAATGCGGTGGCCATCAATGATGTCAATGCACAAAGTCAGTTCTACTCCGGCGAGTGCGGTCAGTTACTCCGCCAGATGGTGAAAGATGCTGAGCATGCGGATTTAGTCACCCGCCTGCTGAATGTCTGGAAAAATAAGCAGAGTTATCAACTGGTCCGCAGTGCGGAGGAGAGTAAAATCCGCCTGTCCAAAACCCCGGAAACCACAGTTCCACTGGACTATATCGATGCAGGGCTGGCTGCCGCACTGGAAGTGCAACAAATGGAAGACGCCATTGCACAACCGCTGGAGAAGATGATCCGGCAGATTTCCGGCGTGATGGCCGAATCATGCACCCGGCCGGACGTCATCTATCTGACCGGGGGCAGTGCCCGCTCTCCGTTATTACGTGAGGCCATCAGCCGCGTTCTGCCGGGCATCCCGTTGGCCAGCGGCGATGACTTCGGCTCGGTGACACTCGGTCTGACCCGCTGGGCGAAAACCTTGTTCAGTTAATACTTGTCCGGTGCCGGTTCCTCCCGGCACCGTGAAGCGCTTTTATTCCTTTCTGCGATGCATTTCCTTATTTCCTTCAACTTTCCCTGCTGATTTATCGTTATACTGACAGGCCAACGTGCGGATATTGCCTGATTTAATGATGCGGGAGAGCATAATTAAGCATGAAAGCAAAACTTCGAGTCACTCGTCTCTTTCTTATTTTTTGTGTTGTGATCATTGCCGTACTGGCCGGTATGTATTTCTGGCAGACGGAGAGCGCTAAGGCCGCCTCTCCTGCCCGACGTACGGCTTCTTCCACCCCGCCGGTTCAGGTGGCTGAAGTTAAGGTGATGACCGTCCCGCAATATATTTCCGCTCTCGGCACCGTGACAGCCTCTTCAACCGTCACTGTCCGCAGCCGTGTCGACGGGCAACTGATGTCTCTGCATTTTCATGAAGGTCAGCCGGTCACTGCCGGGCAATTACTGGCTGAGATTGACCCCCGTCCTTTTCGTGTTGCTCTGTTACAGGCCGAAGGCCAGCTGGCGAAAGACCAGGCGACGCTGGCTAATGCCCGTGCCGACCTGCGACGTTACCAGAAACTGTCGGCGACAGGACTGGTCGCGCGCCAGGAACTGGATAATCAGCAGGCACTGGTCAGCGAAACCGAGGGAACCGTCAAAAGTGATCAGGCATCCGTTGAGAGTGCCCGCCTGAACCTGACGTACAGCCAAATCACCGCGCCTATTAGTGGCATTGTCGGTCTGAAACAGGTGGATGCCGGTAACTACATTACCGCCGGGGATACCAATGGCATCGTCGTGATCACACAGACCCACCCGGCAGATGTGATTTTCACGGTTCAGGAAGGCGATATTGACCGCATTGTTCAGGCACAAAAACAGGGGCAGCCACTGCCCGCAGAGGCCCGTGACCGTACCGATACCCGCCTGCTGGCGGAAGGCTCCCTGCTGAGTCTGGACAACCAGATAGACAGCAGTACCGGTACCCTGAAACTAAAAGCCCGGTTTACCAATCAGAATAATCAGCTGTTCCCGAACCAGTTTGTCAATATCCGCCTGCGGGTCAACACCCTGAAGAATGCGTTAGTCATCCCTGTCGCGGCATTACAGATGAATACCAAAGGTTACTTTGTCTGGGTGGTCGGGCCGCAAAATAAAGTGCGCAGAGCCTCCGTGACCACGGGACCGCAGCAGGGCGCGTTACAGGTAATCGATAGTGGTTTACAGGCGGGGGACCGCGTAGTGACTGATGGCCTCGATCGTCTGAATGAAGGTACCGCCGTCAACATCGTCACCCCGGCAACGGCAGAAAACACCGGGGACGCCACCTGATGAATACCTACTCCGGGCTCCCGGGCGGAGGGCCTTCACGTCGTTTTATCCTGCGGCCTGTCGCCACAACCCTGTTGATGGTAGCCATTGTGCTGGCAGGTATCATGGGTTATCGCTTTTTACCGGTGTCCGCCCTGCCGGAAGTGGATTACCCGACCATCCAGGTGGTCACAGGCTATCCCGGAGCCAGTGCAGAAGTGATGACAACGTCGGTTACCGCCCCGCTGGAACGTCAGCTCGGGCAGATGTCCGGGCTGAAACAGATGGCGTCCGCCAGTTCCGCCGGTGCCTCCGTGATCACCCTGCAATTTCAGCTCTCCCTGCCGCTGGATATTGCTGAACAGGAAGTTCAGGCTGCCATTAACGCCTCGATGAATTACCTGCCTGATGACTTACCTGATCCGCCGGTGTATAACAAGGTCAACCCGGCGGACCCGCCGATTATGACTCTGGCCGTGACCACCCAAAGTCTGCCACTGACGCAGGTTGAAGACCTGGTAGAAACCCGTATTGCCCAAAAGATCTCCCAGGTTACTGGCGTCGGTATGGTGACTCTGGCCGGGGGGCAACGACCGGCTATCCGCATCAGTCTGAATGCCCCGGCACTCGCTGCACTGGGATTAACCAGTGAAGATATCCGTACCGCTATCGGTGCTGCCAATGTGAATACTCCCAAAGGCAGCCTTGATGGTCCGGAACGTTCACTAACGCTCTCCGCGAACGACCAGTTGAAAAATGCCGAAGACTATCGGCAGCTGATTATCAGTTACCGGAATAATGCCCCTGTCCGTCTGGGCGATGTTGCCACCGTCACGCAAGGGGCTGAAAATCAGTGGCTTGGTGCCTGGAATAATGGTCAGGGCGCGATAGTGATGAATGTATTGCGCCAGCCCGGGGCGAATATTATAGCCACCGCTGACAATATTCGTGCCCTGCTCCCCTCTCTGCAAAGCAGCCTGCCGGCCTCAGTGAAGCTTCAGCTGGTCAGTGATCGTACGCAGAATATCCGCGCCTCCGTCAGTGATACTCAGTCTGAACTGATGCTGGCGATCGCCCTGGTGGTGATGATTATCTACCTTTTCCTGAGGAATATTCCTGCCACCATTATCCCTGCCGTGGCTGTGCCATTGTCGCTGATCGGCACTTTTGCCGTCATTTATATGCTGGGCTTTTCAGTGAACAATCTGACGCTAATGGCACTCACTATTGCGACAGGTTTTGTGGTGGATGACGCGATTGTCGTGATCGAAAACATATCACGCCATATCGAAAATGGCCTCTCTCCGCTACAGGCCGCCCTGAAAGGGGCTTCAGAAATCGGCTTCACAATCATTTCACTGACCATTTCACTGATAGCGGTGCTGATCCCGCTGTTATTTATGGGGGATGTGGTCGGCCGCCTGTTCCGTGAATTTGCAGTGACTCTGGCCGTTTCCATTTTAATCTCGGCCCTGGTCTCACTTACCCTGACTCCGATGATGTGTGCCAGGATGCTGAAAGGGGGAACCCATCACCAGCAAAATCGTTTTTCTCTGGCCTGTGAGGCCCTGTTTGAACGGACAGTGGCCGGTTACGGGCGTCTGCTGACGCGGGTATTGCGTCACCGCTGGCTGACGCTGGGGGTGGCTGTCGGCACCCTGATACTGACGGTTCTGCTGTGGATGGGGATCCCGAAAGGCTTCTTCCCGGCCCAGGACAATGGCCTGATTCAGGCAACTCTGCAGGGGCCTCAGTCCGTCTCCTGGCAGGGAATGGCCGATCGTACACGGCAGGTGGCCGCCATCATTCAGAAAGACCCGGATGTGTCGAATGTTACCTCGTTTGTCGGTGTCGACGGGACGAATACCGCGCTGAATACCGCACGCTTACAGATCACCCTGAAACCGCTCTCTCAGCGTAGCGAGCGGATCCCTGCCATAGAGAACCGTTTACAGCACGCGGTGAGTCAGCTGCCCGGCATTCAGCTATGGATGCAGGCAGTACAGGACCTGACCATTGATACATCCGCCAGCCGGACGCCTTATCAGTTCACTCTGCAGTCACCGTCACAATCAGAGCTGGCTTTATGGATCCCGCGGCTGGTTTCACGGTTACAACAGGCACCGCAATTACGGAGTGTCAGCAGTGACTGGCAGGACCAGGGGAATGAGGCCTATATTCGTGTCGACAGGGATACCGCCAGCCGGCTGGGTATTTCTATGTCAGATATCGACAACGCACTGTACGATGCTTTCGGACAACGGCTGATCTCGACCATTTATACTCAGTCCAACCAGTACCGCGTGGTGCTGGGCCAGCCTATGCCAGCCAGCGGGGGACTCAGTGCTCTGCAGAATATCCGCCTGACCACCAGTGAAGGCGGCACCCTTCCGCTGACTTCCATTGCCAGTATTGAACAGCGCCACACGCTGCTGACCGTTAACCATCTGGATCAGTTCCCTTCGGCGACAATATCGTTTGATATTGCTGAGGGTCATTCACTGGGAGACGCCGTGGATGCGATTACGCACATTGAACAGTCGCTGAATTTACCTGCAGATATGATGACCCGCTTCGAAGGCAGTGCCCTCGCCTTCCGGGCAGCCCTCAGCAGTACCGTCTGGCTGGTGATAGCCGCCATCATCGCCATGTATATCGTGCTGGGGATCCTGTATGAAAGCTTTATCCATCCGGTCACCATTCTGTCGACCCTGCCGGGTGCCGGCGTGGGTGCATTGCTGGCCTTACAGATTTCAGGGCATGAACTCGATATTATTGCCATTATCGGTATTATTCTGCTGATCGGTATTGTGAAGAAAAATGCCATTATGATGATTGACTTCGCCTTATCTGCCGAGCGGAATGAGGGTATGTCGCCGGAGGAAGCCATCTTCCGGGCCTGCCTGCTACGTTTCCGCCCTATTCTGATGACGACCATGGCAGCTCTGCTCGGGGCGCTCCCTCTGATGCTGAGTACCGGTGTCGGCGCAGAGTTACGCAGGCCACTGGGGATCTCAATGGTCGGTGGCCTGATTGTCAGTCAGGTGCTGACACTGTTTACCACCCCGGTGATCTACCTGCTGTTTGACAGCCTGTCGAAAAAACTGAGACGTAAACAGAACATCGGCTCAGCACAGGATCTGCCATTGTGAAGGCGCTGGACCTGTTTATTCACCGCCCGGTCGCCACCCTGCTGTTTTCGCTGGCGATCGTGCTGGCGGGTGTCCTTGGCTTTCGTTTACTGCCGGTCGCGGCCTTACCGCAGGTGGATTTTCCTGCCGTAGTGGTCTCGGCCAGTATGTCAGGGGCCTCGGCAGAGACGATGGCGGCCTCCGTGGCCACGCCACTGGAGCGCTCTCTGGGCCGGATTTCCGGTATCAGCGAAATGACCTCCACCAGTACGCTGGGGACGACCCGTATTATCCTGATTTTTGATCTTAACCGGGATATTAACGGCGCTGCCCGCGATGTCCAGGCCGCACTGAATGCTGCCCAAAGTCTGTTGCCAAGCGGTATGTCGTCACGCCCGACCTACCGTAAAGCCAACCCGTCCGATGCACCGGTCATGATCCTGACACTGACCTCAGATACCTATTCCCGGGGCCAGCTATACGATTATGCCACCACCCGTCTGGCACAAACGATTTCCCAGATAGACGGCGTCGGCGATGTCACCATCGGCGGCGGATCCCTCCCTGCCGTGCGTGTCGATGTTAACCCGCAGCAATTATTCAGTCAGGGCATTTCGCTGGATAAGATCCGCAGCCAGCTCAGCGCAGCAAACCAGCGCCTGCCGCTCGGGGCTATTGATGACGGGGAACAACGCTGGCAGCTGGCGACAAATGATGTGCTGGATGATGCCAGCCATTACCGTTCGGTCATTGTTCACTACAACAACGGGGCCGCCGTGCGGCTGGGCGATATTGCGACCGTGACAAATGATGTCCAGGACATACGTAATATTGGTCTGAGCGACGGAAAACCGGCGATCCTGATGATGATCCGTAAAACCGCTGACGCCAACGTTATCTCAACGGTGGACCGTATCCGTGAAAGACTGCCGGTACTGCGCCAGGAAATTCCTGCGGCTATCCAGCTCAGTATCGCCCAGGACCGCTCACCGACTATCCGGGCCTCACTTAATGAAGTGGAACAGTCACTGATTATCGCGATTGCCCTGGTGATCCTGGTGATCCTGGTGGTCTTCCTGTTTCTGGGATCGGCCAGAGCGACATTGATCCCGGCGATCGTGGTGCCTGTCTCCCTGATTGGCAGTTTCTCTGCCATGTATCTTTGTGGTTTCAGCCTGAATAATCTGTCACTGATGGCCCTGACCATCGCCACAGGCTTTGTGGTGGACGATGCTATTGTCGTGCTGGAGAATATTGCCCGTCACGTGGAAGCCGGCATGAAGCCTTTTGCCGCCGCTCTGCGCGGGATCCGCGAAGTCGGGTTCACCGTACTGGCGATGAGTCTGTCGCTGGTCGCGGTATTTTTACCACTGATGTTCCTGGGCGGACTGATTGGCCGGTTTTTCAATGAATTTGCCATTACCCTGTCGGTCGCGATCCTGATTTCTTTGGTGATTTCCCTGACCCTGACCCCGATGATGTGTGCCCGGTTGCTGAAGCTGACGCCGGCAGACACCCCGCGGCGCCGTTCCTGGTTTCAGAAAGGCATGGACGGCATTCAGACCGGTTATGCCCGCTCATTACGCCGCGTACTGCGCCATCCGAAAACAACCCTCTGCGTATTACTGGCCACGGTCGCGCTGACGGTCGGATTATTTATCACCCTTCCGAAGACGTTTTTACCTGAACAGGATACCGGCCGTATCTCCGGCAATATCCAGGCTGACCAGAGTATTTCTTTCCAGGCCATGCGCGATAAACTGGCCGATTTTATGCGCATTGTCAGTGCGGATCCCGCCGTCGATAATGTCACCGGTTTTACCGGGGGTATGCGTACCAATAGCGGTTCGCTCTATATTTCGCTCAAACCGTTGGCAGAACGAAAGGTCAGTGCCCGACAGGTGATCGACAGGCTGCGAAATGCACTGGCGAATGAGCCAGGCGCACGCTTATACCTGAATCCGGTTCAGGATATTCATACCGGCGGCCGCTCGTCGAACGCCAGTTATCAGTACACATTGCTGTCGGATGATCTGCAGGCTCTCCGCCAGTGGTCCCCTAAAATACTTGAGGCATTCCGGCATCTACCGCAACTGACCGATGTGAGTTCAGACCAGGAAGACCACGGGGGTGAACTGCAACTGGTGTATGACCGGGCCAGCATGGCCAGACTGGGGATTAACGTGGCACAGGCGAATGCCTTACTGAATGATGCCTTTGGTCAGCGGGAAATCTCCACTATTTACCGGCCGATGAATCAGTACAAAGTGGTCCTGGAGGTGGATCCCCGGTATCTGCAGAATGCCTCTGCCCTCGACCAGATGTACCTGATCAATGATCAGGGCCAGTCGATACCGTTATCACGTATTGCACACTGGGCGCCAGGCAATACACCGACCGCGGTTAACCACCAGGGACTGTCTGCCGCTGCCACACTTTCGTTTAACCTGCCCGACGGTGTCGCGCTGTCGCAGGCTTCCGCGGCCATTGACCAGACGATGGTTCGTCTGGGGGTTCCGGCCTCCATTCGCGGCGAGTTTGCCGGCGATGCAAAACTGTTCCGTGACAGCCAGTCCAGCCAGCTATGGCTGATTATCGGGGCGATTGCCACGGTCTATATCGTGACCGGCATGCTGTATGAAAGCTATATTCATCCGGTGACCATTCTCTCGACCCTCCCCCCGGCCGGGGTGGGTGCCTTGCTGGCCTTACGCCTGTCCGGCACCCCCTTCAGCCTGATTGCGATGTTAGGTATCCTGCTACTGATAGGCATAGTGAAAAAGAATGCCATTATGCTGATTGATTTTGCGCTGGCCGCAGAGCGGGAAGGCAGGCTCTCTGCACGCGAGGCTATCTATCAGGCCTGTCTGCTGCGTTTCCGCCCGATACTGATGACTACCCTGGCGGCACTTTTTGGTGCACTTCCGCTGGTATTTACCTCCGGAGATGGCGCAGAATTACGGCAACCTTTAGGAATAGCCATCGCCGGCGGATTAATTATCAGTCAGTTACTGACGCTGTACACGACCCCGGTGGTATTTCTGTTCATGGATAAACTCAGTAAAGGCCGCAGGCCTGTCACAGGAGAACCGTGATGCACTCAGAACCCGGTAATGCCTCTGCACCGACCCCGCCCTCTGTGCGCTGGCAGTTGTGGATCGTCGCCATCGGCTTTTTTATGCAATCGCTGGATACCACGATTGTGAACACGGCGCTGCCTTCCATGGCAAAGGCCCTGCATAGCAGCCCGCTGAATATGCATATGGTGATTGTTTCCTATGTATTAACGGTCGCAGTGATGCTGCCGTTAAGCGGCTGGCTTGCGGATCGTCTGGGGGTACGAAATATTTTCTGCAGTGCTATCGTACTGTTCACGCTGGGTTCGGTCTGCTGTGCCCTCTCCTCCACGCTGGATCAGCTGGTGATGGCGCGGGTGCTGCAGGGCATGGGCGGGGCCATGATGGTGCCGGTCGGCAGGCTGACGGTAATGAAAATTGTGCCGCGGGCCCAATATATGGCAGCGATGGCTTTCGTGACCTTACCGGGCCAGGTCGGTCCGCTGGCCGGCCCTACCCTTGGCGGCCTGCTGGTGGAATACACCAGCTGGCACTGGATTTTTTTGATCAATATCCCGGTCGGGATCATCGGCGCCTGGGCGACTCTCCGCCTGCTGCCAAACTACCGCTTACCCGGGCGACGCTTTGATTTCCGGGGGTTTCTGCTGCTGGCCATTGCGATGGCTTCGCTGACACTGGCACTGGAAAGCCGCGAATGGACAGGAGACCGCACGCTCTGGTTATCCGTCCTGCTCAGTGCGGGGATAGGTTGTCTGGTGCTTTACCCTGTGTACGCCTTCAACCGGGATAATGCGCTGTTCAGCCTCGATTTATTTAAGAATCCGGTGTACCGCATCGGGTTAATCGGCAGTATGGTCGCCCGTACCGGCAGTGGCATGTTACCGTTTATGATCCCGCTTTTCCTGCAACTGGCGCTCGGTCTCAGCCCGTTTCATGCCGGGCTGATGATGATACCGATGGTCGCGGGCAGTATGCTGATTAAGCGTGTGGTGGTCAGGCTGGTCAATACCGTCGGTTATCGTCGTGCGCTGATCAGTTCCACACTGTTACTGGGACTGGTGGTCATGCTGTTCCCGCTCTTGTTACGGCTGGACCGGATTGAAGGATTACCGTTGGTCATGTTCCTGCTCGGTGGCGTCAACTCGGTCCGTTTTACGACCATGAATACCCTGACCCTGAAAGAGCTACCGGACACTCTGGCCTCTTCAGGAAACAGTTTGCTTTCGATGGTGATGCAGTTATCTATGAGTACCGGCGTCACCCTGGCAGGGTTACTGCTGGCAAGTTCAGGGCATGCGGCCCTCGCCGATACTGCCGCCCTGCGTCAGACATTCAGCATGGCCTGGCTGCTGATCGGATTATTCCTCTGGCTACCGATCATAGTCTTCTGGTTCGTCCCTGAAGACCTCAGCCGTAATACGCTGTTAAACAAAGGGCATCGGAAATCATGAAACTGCACTGGCGGGTGAACATCCGGGCGAAGCTGTTTATGACTATTTTCGGTAGCTGTCTGCTGGTACTGGTAGTCATGCACTGGGCGATGCGTATGAGCTTCGAGCACGGGTTTGTCGATTATATCCGTGAGAGTAATGAACAACGCCTGAACCTGTTAAGCGATGCCCTGGCCGAGCAATATCAGCAGCACGGAAACTGGACTTTTCTGCAGAAGAATAACCGGATCATCTACACCCTGCTGCACTCGCTGGAACAAAGTCAGCCGCGGGATAACTTCCCCTCGCCTGGCTGGCGTACCCCATTCTGGATTGTGGATAGTCAATACCATGTGCTGATCGGACCACGAAAAAAACTGCCGGTTCAGCGGGTTGAACATCCGATCACCACCCCGGAGGGGCGGGTAGCCGGTTGGGTCATTGGTTCTCCCCCGGAGCAACTGACACGCAGCACGGATATCAACTTTGACCATCAGCAAAAACGGGCCAGCTGGCTCATCGCGGCTCTGACAACGTTGCTGGCTGCCATCGTGACCTGGCGCCTTTCGCGCGAACTGCTGGCCCCGGTGAAACGGCTGGTTAGCGGTACCCACCAGCTGGCGGCAGGTCAACTGGCAACCCGGGTCAGGGTGACCAGCGATGATGAACTGGGCCAACTGGCCCGCGATTTTAATCAACTGGCTGAGTCACTGGAAAAAAATGAAACCAATCGCCGGGCGTTTATGGCGGACATCTCCCATGAGCTACGCACGCCGCTGGCCATCCTGCAGGGGGAACTTGAAGCTATCCAGGACGGGGTTCGCCACCTGACTCCGGCCGCCGTCACCTCGTTACAAAGTGAAGTGATGACCCTGAAAAAACTGGTCGATGACCTGCATCAACTGGCACTTTCTGATGCAGGGGCGCTACGTTATCAGATGCAGCCCCTGTGCCTGAGCGAGCTGACAGAAAGTGTCTGCGCCACCTATGTACAGCGATTCCGCGATGCCGGCCTGTCGCTGCACTTTCAGTTACCGCCCACCGCCCCCTGCCTCGGTGACATCGGCAGGCTGAGTCAGTTATGCCATAACCTGTTGGAGAACAGCCTGCGTTATACCCGTTCCGGCGGCAGCCTGGTGGTCACTCTGCAACAACGGCAGGACGACCTTCAGTTATCTTTCAGTGATAGTGCGCCCGGCATCAGTGATGAACAGCAGCAACATATTTTTGACCGGTTTTACCGGGCTGAAGACTCCCGTAACCGCGCAAGCGGAGGGTCCGGTCTGGGACTGGCTATCTGCCGGGCCATCACAGACGCACATCAGGGCACCATTGACTGCCAGCATTCCGGGGCCGGAGGTGTTACTATCCTCGTCAGGTTGCCATTGATGACAGGTGAGCAAAACATATGACAGAACCTACCCTTTCTCCACGGGTGATGATTGTTGAGGATGAGCCAAAACTGGCCATGCTGCTGGTCGATTATTTACAGGCCGCCGGTTACCGTACCCATGTCGTCAGCCGCGGCGATGACGTGATCCCGCAGGTAAAAACCACGCCGCCGGACCTGCTGATCCTGGATTTGATGCTGCCGGGCAAAGACGGACTGTCGGTCTGTCGCGAACTTCGCCAGTTCTCGGATCTGCCTGTGATTATGCTGACCGCCCGCAGCGAAGAAATAGACCGTTTACTGGGGCTGGAAATCGGTGCGGATGATTATGTCTGTAAACCTTTCAGCCCGAGGGAAGTGGTCGCCAGAGTGAAGATTATCCTGCGTCGCTGTCTGCGCGTCGCTGAAGAGTCCGTCGAGGTCTCTGCCCGACTGGAAATTGATAAAGGGCGATTTCGTGCCCGCTGGGACGGTCAACCTGTCGAGCTGACACCGGCTGAATTCCGGTTACTGACGGCTCTGTCACAGGAACCGGGGAAGGTGTTCACCCGTGAACAACTGCTTGATCTGCTCTATGACGATTACCGGGTGGTGGCCGACCGGACCATCGACAGTCACATAAAAAATCTCCGTCGTAAACTGGAAACACAGGATCAGGAACAGACGTTTATCCGTGCGGTCTACGGCCTGGGTTACCGCTGGGAAGGTCAGCGCAGCCGCCTGCTCTGAGATGACGGCCAGACGGCCGTTCATACAGAAAGATTTACAACCCGATATTCCCTCACTACAATCCCCTTCTTTTTGTAGGGTTGTCTTGCTGAGCCCTGATGCGCTCGCCGAGTGCACTGACCTGACATCAGAAATGAGAGTGACCATGTTTAAGCCAGAACTTCTGTCCCCCGCAGGTACCCTGAAGAATATGCGTTATGCCTTCGCTTACGGTGCAGATGCCGTATACGCCGGCCAGCCACGCTATAGCTTACGGGTACGTAACAATGAATTCAGCCATGAAAACCTGCAACAGGGGATCAACGAAGCCCATCAGCTCGGGAAGAAATTTTACGTGGTGGTCAACATTGCCCCCCATAATGCCAAGCTGAAGACTTTTATCCGTGACCTGCAGCCGGTCATTGATATGCAACCGGATGCATTAATTATGTCGGATCCGGGGCTGATTATGCTGGTCAGAGAAGCCTTCCCGCAGATGCCTGTTCATCTTTCCGTGCAGGCGAATGCCGTCAACTGGGCCACCGTGAAGTTCTGGAAACAGATGGGGCTGACCCGCGTTATTCTGTCGCGCGAACTTTCTCTGGAAGAGATAGAAGAGATCCGTCAGCAGGTGCCGGAGATGGAAATTGAGGTTTTTGTCCATGGTGCCCTGTGCATGGCCTATTCCGGACGCTGCCTGCTGTCCGGATATCTGAATAAACGGGACCCGAATCAGGGTACCTGTACCAATGCCTGCCGCTGGGATTATAAAGTCGAGGAAGGGAAAGAAGACCAGAACGGGAATATCGTAGAAAAATACGACCCGATCCCGGTGACCACCCTCGAACCGACACTCGGACAAGGCCCTGCCACCGATAAAGTTTTTCTGCTGAGTGAAAAAATGCGCCCTGAAGAGCCCATGAGTGCGTTTGAAGACGAGCATGGTACGTATATCATGAACTCCAAAGACCTGCGGGCAGTCGCACACGTAGAGCGACTGAGTCAGGCCGGTGTGCACTCACTGAAAATCGAGGGCCGGACCAAGTCTTTCTACTACTGCGCAAGAACCGCTCAGGTCTATCGCCGGGCCATCGATGATGCCGCGGCAGGTAAACCCTTTGACCCCGATCTGTTAAACACCCTTGAGGGGCTGGCCCATCGCGGTTATACCGAAGGCTTCCTGCGCCGTCATACCCATGACAGCTATCAGAACTATCAGCAGGGGTATTCTGCCTCTGATCGCCAGCAGTTTGTCGGCGACTTTACCGGTCAGCGCCGGGGAAATCTGGCGGAAGTGGCGGTTAAAAATAAGTTTTTACTGAACGACTCGTTAGAAATCATGACCCCGGCAGGCAACCTGACGTTTACGCTACAGGCCCTGCAAAACGGTAAAGGCCAGCCGGTCGAGGTCGCCCCGGGCGACGGCCATAAAGTCTGGCTGGAAGTCCCGGAGGAGCTCGAACTGGATTTCGCCCTGCTGCTGCGTAATTTACCGACGGGCGCCACCACTCAGGCCCCTATGGGGACTGAAAAAGTATAACTGCGCGCGTTTGAGAATCCGATCACAACGAAGGGGCAGGCTATCCGCTAGTATGGCTCCATTATAACGAAGAGTATTGATGCTCTGATAACCTCAGACAACATCTTATTCACCCGCCCGGCCCCCCTGGCGGGTGTTCTTTTTCAGCCTTTCTCACCGTGCGATGTTACGCCGTTTTATGCTATACCTTCCCCCATCTTAGTTTGAACAGCAGGAAGTACTGATGGCAAATACGTACAATGTATTGGCGATCCTTAACGGAAAAAGCGCCGGTAACGATGTTCTCCGGCAGGCGATACAGGACCTTCGTTCCGAAGGCTACACTATTGCAGTTCGCGTCACCTGGGAGCCAGGGGATGCCGCACGTTACCTGCAGGAAGCCCGGGAATTATCTGTTCATACCGTGATTGCCGGGGGGGGTGATGGCACTATTAACGAAATTGTCAGCGGTCTGGCCCGACTGCCCTCTGCAGAGCGCCCGATCCTTGGCATATTACCGCTGGGCACGGCCAATGATTTTGCCACCAGCGCGGGCATACCACTCCCTCCTGCAGAGGCATTGCGCATCGCTGTTAACGGCCCGGTCACTGCGGTCGATATCATCCGCGTCAATAATAAGCGTTACTTTATCAATATGGCGACCGGCGGTTTCGGAACCCGTATTACTACAGAAACCCCGGCACGGCTGAAGGCTGCTCTCGGAGGCGTATCTTATCTGCTGCATGGCCTGTCACGTGTCGACAGCCTGAAGGCCGACAGTTGTGAGATCCGCAGTGAGGAGTTCAACTGGCAAGGGGATGCTCTGGTGATCGGGATTGGTAATGGCCGTCAGGCTGGCGGAGGTCAGCGTTTATGTCCGGCAGCACTGATTAATGATGGCCTGATGGACATCAGTATTATTACCGCTGCCGAATGGTTACCTACCCTGATGCATACGCTGACACGGGAAGATGATAACCCCAATATTCTCCGCGCCCGTAGCCGGACACTGGAAATTACCGCGCATCAATCAATGACGTTTAATCTGGACGGAGAGCCACTGAGCGGTACCCATTTCAGAATGGAGATCCTGCCTCAGGCCATCCATTGCCGTCTGCCGGCAGAGAGCGAACTTCTGGGTACGGCGCCGGAGTGATCATTGACTGAACCGTGATCGCGACGGCAAGCCTTGCCCGGACGTGCTTCAGCGGTTCAGCGAAAGACTGGCTGCGGCTGGTCAATGATATTCTCCTGCCGAACGGGAGTATCTCTGATACAATAGCCTCTCTTTGTGCCCGTCTGTCAGCGCTGATCCTGCGATGACAGACGCTGAGCCCCCCTGTTTAATGCCTGAGTAGAGTAAAGCCTGTGACCCAATCTTTTGCTTCCCTGACGCTGCCCGCTGCGCAGCTGGATAATCTGACCGAACTGGGGTACACCTCCATGACGCCGGTGCAGGCCGAAGCCCTGCCTGTCATCCTGCAGGGCCGCGATGTCCGTGTGCAGGCTAAAACCGGCAGCGGAAAAACGGCAGCGTTCGGTATCGGTTTACTGCAACAGATTGATGTCTCTCACTTTACAACACAGTCACTGGTGCTTTGCCCGACCCGTGAACTGGCAGACCAGGTCAGTAAAGAATTGCGCCGGCTGGCACGGTTTACTGCGAATATAAAAATTCTGACTCTTTGCGGTGGCCAGCCGATGGGGCCACAACTGGCTTCTCTGGCGCATGCGCCCCACATTGTCGTAGGTACGCCGGGACGGATTCAGGAACATCTGCGCAAAAACAGTTTGCGTCTTGAAAACGCCAAAGTGCTGGTCCTGGATGAAGCTGATCGTATGCTGGATATGGGCTTTGCCGATGCCATTGATGACGTTGTTTCTCACCTGCCAAAAACGCGGCAGACCCTGCTGTTTTCTGCGACCTACCCGCAAAATATTGAGCGGATCAGCGCACGTATTCAGCACGACCCGATAGCGATCTCGACCGGGGATGTTTCTGCATTGCCGGATATCGAGCAGCAGTTTTATGAAACGTCACGCGGCGGAAAATTATCTCTGTTACGCTCGCTGCTGAGCAAGCATCAGCCGGCTTCCTGTGTGGTGTTCTGTAATACCAAACGTGATTGTCAGGAAGTCTGTGACGAACTGTCTGCTCAGCAAATCAGTGTGCTGGCACTGCACGGTGACCTGGAACAACGTGAGCGTGACCAGGTGCTGGTGCGCTTTGCCAACCATAGCTGCCGGGTACTGGTCGCCACAGACGTCGCCGCCCGCGGGCTGGATATCCGGGAACTGGAGATGGTCGTTAACTATGAGCTCTCTTTTGACCCGGAAGTGCATGTGCACCGTATCGGCCGGACGGCCCGTGCCGGACAGCAGGGCCTGGCCATAAGCTTTGTCGCACCCGCCGAAATTCAGCGGGCCAATGCGCTGGAAGACTATATCGGCCTGAAACCAAAATGGTTATCCGCCGCAGATCTGCCACGCTCTGCCGTCCCGCTGGATGCCGAAATGATGACTCTCTGTATTGACGGTGGCCGTAAGGCAAAAATTCGTCCGGGGGATATTCTCGGAGCACTGACCGGCGACGCCGGGCTGACGGCGGCCGATGTCGGTAAAATTGATATGTTTCCTATCCACGCTTATGTGGCCATCCGTAAAGCTTCTGCAGCGAAAGCACTGAAGCAACTGCAACAGGTCAAAATTAAGGGTAAGAACTGTAAAGCCCGTCTGATTAAGTGATCCTGCAACTCTGACGTTACCGGCAGTACAGGATCCCCCTGCACTGCCGGCTGGACAATCATGACTCCGGGCCTGCCGCCTGACGTAACTGCTGCTGGTCGTTCAACCTGGCAAACGAGGCCAACGCGGGGAAATCCCTGCGGGTATAATAGCGGACAGGTTTCGGCAGGTTCCCCATCCTTTTCCCCGGCCAGAGCTGCAGTTCTGCCAGGGTATCCAGCGTCTCTCCGGCAACACTGGCCGGCAGCGCAAGCCGTAAAACGGCCTGAGGCTCCCCCGGGATCGGTGTCGGGACGCGATCACTCCCTGTCTGATAGTTACGTTTTAACAACAGAAATTTTTGCGGTACCGCTTTTGTACTGTCCCACCAGCGTTGGTCCAACCGATCAAACTGAAGGCGGGTTTGTGCGGCAGGTACTCCGCCCAGCTGTGCCAGCGCATCCGGTAACACGGTCGTCATCGCCAGATTAAAGCCTGTCCGGCTGTATCCATGACCGTCAAGCAGCACTGACGCGGCCAGTCGTGCCCCGACGAGGTTGGAATAAAGATCCTCCGGTGAAAAGGCCGAGATCCCTTCAGGAAAGCCCGGGACTGACTCAAAGCCATACCACTGCGCAATTTCATGCCAGGCCGCAAGATCAAACGCTATCCGGGCCGCCAGCCAGACTGCCAGCGAATACGCCTGTGCCCGATCGGCCGGAGGCGTAAATGCTTTAAACACTATTTTACGCCGGGCCAGCTCTTCCCCGCCCGGTGAGAGCGTAAAGGCTTTCCCCAGCGTCGGATACAGGCGGGTAAACAGATAGAAGGTCATGTCGGCACTGTCGCGGATATGGGCCGTATCAATAAATCCGCCGCGCCGGGTAAAGATAATGCCATTATTTTCCGCCCCCAATCCGCTGATCGCCAGTAAGGAATTGAAGCGGCTGTCATTATAGGTATGCTGTCCCAGCGCCCCTGCTCCCGCGATGTTTCCGATACGGTAAAACGGCACGGGGATACCGAAAATCTGTGTTTTCAGACGGTAACCGAACGCACAACAGGGCCGTAATCCGTCCGGTATCGCCGCCGGGGCAGCTACCGGCCAGGCCCGGGTGGCCTGTTGCTGAGGCAATTCGGAAAAATCACTGCCGATAGCCAGTGCTGCGCTGGCAGGCTGTCCGCACAGGGCCATAATGCTGGTCAGAATACTTATCCACTGCTTCAAAACGCTTCCCCTGCCTGAAAATAGAGAGCACGGCTTCCTTTACCGGGACCATAATCCGGACGGATATTCATAGCAGGCTGAAAGGCAAACCGTTACCAGGCACCGCTCGTCGGCAACCAGTGTCCTTTACCCGGCCGGCTCGTCAGAATATCCCGGCAATGGCCCGGAGAATATCCCCGGAAATGCTCACCACAGCCCGGCGAAAGCCGTCTGCTCCGGGTGACCTGCTCCTGCGTAAGCACACTGAATACATCAGAAACGATACTCGCCGGAAACCATGATACTGTGACGTTCAGCAAACCCGAGTTCCGTCGCCAGATTAAAATGTTTTGTCATGCTGTACTGCACGCCCAGCAGAATGTTCCAGGGCGACTGAAGATGTTGTTTAACATCGAAACGCCCTTCCCCCTTCTGATTCGCCATCGCCATCAGTGCTTTTAAAGAGGCCGGCATCGACAAATCGTTAAGGCTGCCTTTAAATTCCTGCTGCACATTCTGGTACATGGTGCCGACCCAAAGGTTCAGTTTCCCGGGAGGCAAGCCAATGGCACGGAGACCCGGCGTATCAACGCGGTACCCCGCCCGGGGTGAGACCGTCAGAGCAGTGATGCTGCCATCGAGGATGTCAAAACGGGTCTGAGTGTAATTAATATCCAGCAGGCCATACCAGTCCCCCGAGCCTCCCGCCAGCACTGTCCCTATACCGTAAGTATTGCCTTTAAATTTCAGCTCAAAATTAAGGTTATCGAAGCTCCCGGCATGATGCATACCGTGGATAATGCCGGCAATCATCTGGTTTATCAGGTCACCTTTAAACTGATCCGGATCAGAGTCCACCCCGACAGAAGACATGGAATGGCCTCGCGTCTGTCCGGTAATGCCATAGAGATCCCAGAATGGCAGGATCCAGGTATCCAGACGAAGCGTCCGGGTCTGGCTATATTGCCGGGTTTTACTGGCATCAATAGCAAAAAGCCCCCCCGGTAAGGCCCGGTTCCCGAGGCCCAGTCCACTGAAGGCGATGGACTTCACATCGATATTCTGCCGGATATTCATATAGTTAATACCAATACCGAAGGGCAGCGGTAACTCATACCCCCTCTCTACCGCTTGCTCCCCCAGCAACGGGAGCCAGCGGTTATAATGCTGAACAGGAAGCGCTGTGTTTTTTGGCGGCGTGGACGGCCCCTTACCCACGTCTTCACGGGGGTTCAGGCCCGTCTGAGGTAACTGATAAAGATCGGCAAGGTCCGCTAACCCGCTTTTACTACTGGCAGGTAAAATAACGCAAAACACTACCAGAAGGCCGAATAGCTGATATCTTATTTTCATTGATTCATCGTCTGCCATGAATGATATGCAGGCATATTTCGCCCGGTAAAAGAGCAGGAATTATGCGGCAGTAAATGGCGTTGATTTCAGCATAAGATGCTAATAAAAACAAATTATTAAAATTAACCACTTAAGTAAATTATTATTCAATCATTAAATCCTGTTAACGTTAATTATATTAATATCCAGGAACCGGGTGAATAATATAATCACCAGTAAACAATTAATAACACCTGCGAATGATGACGCCTGAGGAACAATAAAAAATTAATATAAAAAATCCCCGCGGTTATTACTGATAACCGCGGGGATAATTAAAAATACAGACGTAAACTACAGCGCAGGAAATTTAGCCATTCAGCGACGGCATCCTGATCAGGTAGTCAAACGCTGACAATGAGGCTTTTGCCCCCTCTCCGCAAGCCACAATAATCTGCTTATAGGGCACGGTGGTGCAGTCACCTGCCGCAAAAATACCTTTCCGGCTGGTTTCACATTTGCTGTCGATCTCAATTTCACCAAAGCGGTTCAGCGACAGGGTATCCGTTAACCACCCGGTGTTCGGTAATAAGCCTATCTGCACAAAGATGCCGGATAACGCGACGCTGTGCAGTTCGCCACTGAGTCGGTCCTGATATTGCAGCCCGGTCACCTGCTGACCATCGCCGACCACTTCACGGGTCTGCGCGTTGAGTATGACCTCAACATTCGGCAGACTGTGCAGCTTATCGCGCAGGACTTTATCGGCTTTCATTTCGGGGGCGAATTCAAGCAGGGTCACGTGCTCTGTCAGGCCTGCTAAATCAATGGCCGCTTCAGCCCCGGAGTTACCGCCGCCGATCACCGCAACGCGTTTACCTTTAAATAAAGGACCATCACAGTGCGGACAATAGGTGACACCGCGGGTACGGTACGCTTCTTCGCCGGTCACGTTCATATTTCTCCAGCGGGCACCGGTGGCCAGGATCACGGATTTGGCACTGAGCGTCGCGCCGGATCCGGTGGTCAGACGGTGCAGTTCACCGGCGGTTTCGGCAGGCAATAAACGGCTGACCGATTGTGCTTCAATCACATCAATCCGGTAGTCATCAACATGCTGACGTAATGCGCCTGCCAGGCGGCCACCTTCGGTTTTCGGGACCGATATATAGTTTTCGATATCGACGGTATCCAGTACCTGTCCCCCGAAACGTTCACCGATAAGTCCGGTACGGATCCCTTTACGGGCGGCATAGACCGCAGCCGCCACGCCGGCAGGTCCGCTGCCGACAATTAGTACATCATAAGGCGGACGCTGGTTCAGGGCTTCCGCCGCTTTTTTACCGGCATTGGTATCCACTTTGCTGACAATCTCGCTCAGCGACAGTCTGCCCTGCGCGAAACTCTGACCGTTCAGGAACACCGCGGGGACGCCCATCACCTGGCGCTGCTCCACTTCCTCACGGAAAACGCCGCCGTCGATAGCGGTATGGGTCACCTTAGGGTTAAGGATCGCCATCAGGTTCAGCGCCTGCACAACATCCGGGCAGTTATGGCAGGAAAGCGAATAATAGGTCTCGAAATGCAGGTCACTGTCGAGTTCTGCCACCTGGGATAATAGCTGCTGGCTCTCTTTCGAAGGATGACCGCCGGTCTGTAACAGTGCCAGCACCAGTGACGTAAATTCGTGTCCAAGGGGAGAGCCGGAGAAGACCGGCCCGTGCGTCTGCCCTGCCTGCGCAATCATAAATGACGGCTGCCGGCTGAACAGGGCATCTTCCCGGCGCAGTGAAATTTTATCTGACAGACCCGTAATTTGTTCCAGTAGCTCACCCACCTCTGCTGAAGCTTTACTGTCATCCAGGCTGGCAATCAGCTCTACCGGACGGGTCAGTTTTTCGAGATAACTGCTGAGCTGGTTCTTTAATGTTGTATCGAGCATGGTCATTTCCCCTGACAAAAAAAACGGGTGCCAGAGCACCCGTGAAAATACGTCGACTGGTGCGGTGTATTAGATTTTTCCGACCAGATCCAGTGACGGTGCCAGTGTTGCCTCACCTTCTTTCCACTTCGCCGGGCACACTTCACCCGGGTGGGTCGCCACATACTGCGCCGCTTTCACTTTACGCAGCAGGTCAGAAGCATCACGACCGATACCTTCAGCGGTAATTTCTACGGCCTGGATAATGCCTTGCGGATCGACGATAAAGGTGCCCCGGTCAGCCAGCCCCTGGTCTTCACGCATAATGTCGAAATTACGGGTCAGCGCACCGGTCGGGTCACCGATCATGGCATAACGGATTTTAGCGATGGTGTCTGAGCTGCCGTGCCATGCTTTATGGGTAAAGTGGGTATCGGTAGAGACTGAATAGATATCGACACCCAGTTTCTGAAATTCGTCGTAGTGGTCTGCCACGTCGCCCAGCTCAGTCGGGCAGACAAAGGTGAAATCAGCCGGATAGAAGAAGAAGACACTCCACTTACCTGCCACATCTTTTTCTGTCAGTTCAACAAACTGGCCATCTTTAAATGCACTGTTTTTGAACGGTTTAATCTGAGTATTGATAATTGACATGAGTTGCCCTCCATGAAAAGTTGAGCTACAGAGTAACCGTCGGGGCGGGCACGGGCTAATACACTGTCATTATCAATGTAATCACTGAAACCTATTAAACTGACCCGGGCTATCGTTCTGTCGGAGCATGTCGCAGGGATCATCCGCCCCGCTCACCGGCAGGCAACGAAAATCTCAGTAACCGCTCAGGCGACTGGCGGGGTCTGCCTGACAATACGCTACAGACCCGATGCAGCGCCGCGGAGGCCCCGCGGCGTAAGAGGATGACAACAGACCCAATCTGTTTACAGGGTACGGATAGAAATATCCGGCGGAACAACCTCGCCTTGCCAGTACAGTCTGGCAGCAATACCGCTGGCAATATCACGATACAGTCGGGTAAACCCGCTATCGGGCCAGCGACTCACCGTGGGTTGTCCGGCATCCAGATCTTCACGAAGCGAAATATGCAGCGGGATTTTTCCGGCCAGATGCAGGCCGTACTCTTCCGTCAGCGCTTCTGCGCCGCCGGTACCAAAAATAGCTTCCGCATGCCCGCACTGGCTGCAGAGATGCACGCTCATATTTTCGATAATACCCAGCACCGGCACCGACACTTTATTGAACATCACTATGCCTTTTTTCGCATCCAGCAGCGCAACATCCTGCGGGGTGGTGACCACCAGTGCGGCCGTCACCGGGATATTTTGCGCCAGCGTGAGCTGAATATCACCGGTGCCGGGGGGCATATCCACAATCAGGTAATCCACCTCCGGCCACAGGGTCTCATTCAGCAACTGCATCAGTGCCTTACTGGCCATCGGACCGCGCCAGACCATCGCGTTGTCGTCGGTCACCAGATACCCTATTGAATTCGTTGCCAGCCCGTGGGCCATCACGGGGTTCATATGCTTGCCGTCCGGCGATGAAGGGCGCTCGCCCTCACTGCCCAGCATCATGGGGACTGAAGGCCCGTAAATATCAGCATCCAGTACTCCCACTTTTGCCCCTTCAGCCTGCAGTGCCAGGGCCAGATTAATCGCCGTGGACGACTTACCGACCCCCCCTTTACCGGAACTGACGGCAATAATATTTTTTACGCCCCGGGCACCTGGCAGATTTTTGGCCCGTTTCAGGGTGGCAATCTCATGGCTCAGTCGCCATTCCACGCGGTCAGCACCAGTGATCTGGCAAAGTGTTCCGCTCGTTTCTTCCTGCAATGACTCAAAGCCCGACTGCCAGGCAAACGGCAGGAGCAGTTCAATGTGTAAAACATTATCCAGTAACGCCACATGGTGCAGGGCCTGCAGGCGAATAAGATCCTGTTGCAGGGTTGGATGCTGAAACGCGGCAACTACCGCACTGACCTGTGCATGTAATTCTTCCGGGGTGAGTGCCGGCATTATCCCTTCTCCTTCTGACGGGGACGTGACGAACGGCACGCCCGGTAAACCATTTTTCTTCGCTTATAGTAGCAGATTGACCGGCATGTCAGCGATCCTGCCTTTATCGCCCGGCACTTGTTTACGTTAAGGGTGCCTTCGGTTACCATTCAGACTCTTTTCCAAATAACAGAAAGCTACGCAAACTATGACTCAAGTCGCAAAGAAAATAATGGTAACGTGCGCCCTGCCGTACGCTAACGGATCTATCCATCTCGGGCATATGCTGGAACACATCCAGGCGGATATCTGGGTGCGTTACCAGCGAATGCGTGGCAATACTGTATGGTTCATCTGTGCCGATGATGCCCATGGCACCCCCATCATGCTGAAAGCACAGCAACTGGGCGTCAGCCCGGAAAAAATGATTGAAGAGATGAGCCAGGAACATCAGAAAGATTTCGCTGGTTTTAATATCAGTTACGATAACTATCACTCTACCCACAGTGAAGAAAACCGCGTCCTGTCTGAAAAAATTTACGGCAGTCTGAAAAACAACGGTTTCATTAAGAACCGCACCATTTCACAGCTGTTCGATCCTGAAAAAGGCATGTTTCTGCCGGATCGCTTTGTGAAAGGGACCTGCCCGAAATGTAAGGCAGCCGACCAGTACGGTGATAACTGTGAAGTCTGCGGGGCCACCTACAGCCCGACCGAACTGGTTGAGCCAAAATCAGCGATTTCCGGCGCCACGCCGGTGATGCGTGATTCCGAACACTATTTCTTCGACCTGCCTTCTTTCTCTGACATGCTGCAGAGCTGGACCCGTTCCGGCGCGCTGCAGGAGCAGGTAGCGAACAAAATGCAGGAATGGTTCGAATCCGGCCTGCAACAGTGGGATATTTCCCGTGATGCCCCGTATTTCGGCTTTGAAATTCCGGATGCGCCAGGCAAATATTTCTACGTCTGGCTGGATGCCCCTATCGGTTATATGGGCTCGTTCAAAAACCTGTGTGATAAACGCGGTGATCTGGACTTCGACGAATACTGGAAAAAGGATTCCACCACCGAACTGTACCACTTTATCGGTAAAGATATTGTCTACTTCCATAGCCTGTTCTGGCCTGCCATGCTGGAAGGCAGCAACTACCGCAAACCGGATAACCTGTTTGTCCACGGGTATGTCACGGTTAACGGTGCCAAGATGTCTAAATCCCGCGGGACCTTTATCAAGGCCAGCACCTGGCTTGAACACCTGGATGCCGACAGCCTTCGGTACTACTATGCGGCGAAACTCTCTTCCCGTATCGATGACATCGACCTGAATCTGGAAGACTTCGTACAGCGGGTCAATGCCGACGTCGTGAACAAAGTGGTTAACCTGGCATCCCGTAATGCCGGCTTCATCACGAAACGTTTCAACGGCAAGCTTTCTGAGACGCTGGCTGACCCGGCGCTGTACCAGACCTTTGTCGATGCGAGCGAGAAAATCGGTGAAGCCTGGGCCAGTCGCGAGTTTGGTCGTGCTATCCGCGAAATTATGGCACTGGCAGACCTGGCTAACCGTTATGTGGATGAGCAGGCACCGTGGGTGGTTGCCAAAGAGGAAGGCCGTGATGCTGACCTGCAGGCTATCTGTTCGATGGGGATCCACCTGTTCCGCATTCTGATGACCTGGCTGAAACCGGTACTGCCGGAACTCTCTGCCCGCAGTGAAGCCTTCCTGAACAGCGAACTGAGCTGGGATAGCATTGCACAGCCGCTGACCGGTCATACTGTGGCACCTTTCAAGGCGCTTTATCAGCGGATCGAGATGAGTAAAGTCACGGCGCTGGTCGATGCATCAAAAGAAGATGCGACACAGGCAGCACCTGCTGCTGCGGCGACTCAGAAGAAAACGGCTGCCGTGGCAAAACCGGCCAAAAAGGAAGAAGCGTCCGTGGAAGGTGTGATTACCATCGATGACTTTGCCAAAGTCGATATGCGTGTCGCACTGATTGAACAGGCAGAGCTGGTAGAGGGTTCCGATAAACTCCTGCGCCTGATGCTGGATGTGGGCGGCGAAAAACGCCAGATCTTCTCCGGGATCCGTGCGGCTTACCCGGATCCGTCGGTGCTGGTCGGCCGTTTGACGATCATCGTCGCAAACCTGGCCCCGCGTAAAATGCGCTTTGGCGTGTCTGAAGGGATGGTGCTGTCAGCCGGTAACGGGGGCAAAGACCTGTTTATTCTGTCTGCCGACAGTGGTGCGCAACCGGGCATGCCGGTGCGTTAATCCTGACAAGCTATTTCGTTAAGCCGGTGCAAACCGGCTTTTTTTTCCTCTGCTGCCGGACATCTCTCTGCTGCTATTTTTCTGAACTTTGCGGTTTGTCACACAGAACTGCAATAAGAGAGCAGATTACATTGTGTCCCGGACCGGGATCACCTATAAAAACCAGGGATAACCGGCTCACCCGATGAGGCTTTGTATGCATCCACGTTTTACCACGGCGTTTGCCACACTTGATACCCCTCTGCAACAGGCACTGAAACCCGTGCTTGATGACCCGCATTTTACGGCCCTTCTTCAGCCGGAAACCGTACATCATCTGATGACTGCCACCGGCCTTGACGAAAATGCCCTGGCACTGGCCCTGCTGCCACTGGCAGCCAGTTGTGCCGTCACCCCGCTCTCGCATTTTAACGTCGGAGCCATCGCCCGGGGCGTCAGCGGATGCTGGTACTTCGGCGCTAATATGGAATTCAGCGGTGCCACCATGCAACAGACGGTGCATGCTGAACAAAGCGCCATTACCCACGCCTGGCTTTCGGGCGAGGAGAAACTGGCGGCGATCACCGTCAATTACTCGCCTTGCGGTCACTGCCGGCAATTTATGAATGAGCTAAACAGCGGCCTGTCCCTGACGGTTTGCCTGCCGGATCAGCCACCGCGGGCGCTGGCTGACTATCTGCCGGCCGCCTTTGGCCCGGCAGACCTGAACATTCACAGCGTGCTGATGGATGTCAGTGACCAGCAGTTTATCCCGCAGGGTGACGCGCTGACACAGGCGGCGATACATGCCGCCAGCCTCAGTTATGCACCTTACAGTGACGCATTCAGCGGCGTTGCTTTGCAGACCCGTGACGGAGCAATTTATGCCGGTCGCTATGCAGAAAATGCCGCGTATAATCCGACGTTACCGCCACTGCAATCGGCGCTGATCCTGCTCAATCTCAAAGGCGGGGATTGCGCCGAAATTCAGCGTGCCGTGCTGGCCGAATCGGAAGATGCCACTCTGCTTCAGCGCAGTGCGACTCAGACCACCCTGGCCGCGCTCGGCTGCCATAATCTGGATTATGTCTGCCTCACCCGCTCATAAATTGAGATGAATTTGCCGGAAATCTGACAGATTACCGGCAAATAACCTGTTTGAAAAACGTCGGGAAAGGCGTAATTTGCTGACAACTAAAGACCTTCCGGTGGCCTCACCCGGTGACCGGGCTTTACAACGGAGTATCAATGATGGAACTGGATTACGAGAGTAAACGACCGCTATATATTCCCTATGCCGGCCCGATCCTGCTGGAATTTCCGCTACTCAATAAAGGCAGCGCCTTTTCCCGGGAGGAACGTAACGAGTTTAACCTCAATGGCCTGCTACCGGAAACCGTAGAGACCATTGAAGAACAGGCCGAAAGGGCCTGGCAGCAATACCAGGAATTCAAAAATAATATCGATAAGCACGTCTTTCTGCGCAATATTCAGGACACCAATGAAACGCTGTTCTATCGTGTGCTGGCAGACCATCTGCAAGAAGTCATGCCCATCATTTATACCCCGACGGTCGGTACCGCCTGTGAGCAATTTTCAGACATCTATCGTCGCGCCCGCGGTGTGTTTATCTCCTACCCTAACCGCGAACATATCGAAGATATGTTACAGAACGCCACCAAACAGAATGTCAAAGTGATCGTCGTGACGGATGGTGAACGTATTCTCGGTCTCGGGGATCTGGGGATCGGCGGCATGGGGATCCCTATCGGCAAGCTGTCACTCTACACCGCCTGTGGTGGTATCAGCCCGGCCTACACCTTACCTATCGTGCTGGATGTCGGCACCAATAATCAGCAATTGCTGAATGACCCGCTCTATATGGGCTGGCGTCATCCCCGCATTGGTGAGGAAGAGTACAATGCCTTCGTAGAGGAATTTATCAGTGCGGTGAAACGGCGCTGGCCCCATGCGTTACTGCAATTTGAAGATTTCGCACAGAAAAATGCGACTCCGCTTCTTGAAAAATACCGCGATAAACTCTGCTGCTTCAATGATGATATTCAGGGAACCGCTGCCGTGGCGGTTGGCACGCTGATCGCCGCCAGCCGGGCCGCCGGCAGCCCGCTCTCAGAACAGACCATTGTGTTCCTCGGTGCCGGTTCCGCCGGTTGCGGTATTGCAGAGCAGATTATTAATGAAATGACGTCTGAAGGTCTGAGCGATACCGAAGCCCGTCGCCGGGTGATGATGGTCGACCGATACGGCCTGCTGACGGATAAACTGACCAACCTGTTACCTTTCCAGGCCCGTCTGGTGCAGTCCTCAGAGGCTATCGCCGACTGGGAAACCGGCAGTGATCACGTTTCTCTGCTGGATGTGGTACGCAACGCCAAACCGACTATCCTGATTGGTGTTTCCGGCCAGCCCGGGCTGTTTACCGAAGAAATTATTCGTGAAATGCACCGTCACTGCCCACGGCCAATCATTATGCCTTTATCAAACCCGACGTCCCGCGTGGAGGCCACCCCGGCAGATCTTATCAGCTGGACCGGGGGTGCAGCACTGATAGCCACCGGGAGCCCGTTTGCGCCGGTCACCTGGCAGGATAAGGTCTACCCGATAGCCCAGTGTAACAATGCTTACATCTTCCCCGGGATCGGGTTGGGTATTATTGCCTCCGGGGCCAGCAGAGTGACCGACTCTATGCTGATGAGTGCCAGCCGGGCACTGGCCGATTGCTCGCCTCTTGCTACCGACCCCACCGGCCCGGTATTGCCGGAACTGAGTGATATCCAGCAGGTTTCCCGCCGGATAGCGATAGAAGTGGCCCGTGCCGCCCGGCTCGCCGGCGTCGCCCCGGAAAGCTCCGAAGAGGCACTGGTGCAGGCGATAGAGGATAATTTCTGGACTCCGGCCTATCGCCATTACCGTCGGACCTCAATCTGAGATTGCCGTTCAGCAGAACCTTCCACCGGCAGCGCAGCGATAATGTCTGCGCTTGCCTGACCGAAGTGGCTCAAGTACCCTTGGGTCACTTTTTAATTATCAGATGAGTGATCCGGCCGCATGCTCAAACGTCTCTTTACCCTTCTCTGTTGCCTGATTTTACTGGCAGGCGTGACTGCATTGGGGCTTGACCGTTGGATCAGCTGGAAAACTGCCCCCTATATTTATGAAAACGTCAGTCAGCTGCCCCACCGTGAAGTCGGCGTGGTATTGGGGACTTCAAAATATTACCGTACCGGTGAGCTGAATCAGTATTACCTTTACCGCATCCAGGGCGCTCTGAATGCCTATAACAGCGGAAAGGTGAATTATCTGCTGCTCAGCGGTGACAACGCCCTGCAGAGTTATAACGAACCCCGAACGATGCGCAGGGATCTTATCCGTGCCGGTGTCGACCCGGCGGATATTGTGCTGGATTATGCCGGTTTCCGTACGCTGGATTCTATAATCCGTACCCGTAAGGTGTTTGATACTAACGATTTCACCATTATTACCCAGCGTTTTCATTGTGAACGCGCCCTGTTTATCGCGATGCATCAGGGGATTGCAGCACAGTGCTATGCCGTTCCTTCTCCTAAGAATATGCTGGGTATTCGCATCCGTGAAATTGCTGCACGCATTGCCGCCCTGGCGGATTTGTACCTGTTTAAAAGTGAGCCTCGCTATCTTGGTCCGTTGATCCCTATCCCGCCGGTCACCGAAATTCCTGATAACGCCCCGGGCTATCCGGCCATTACGCCGCAACAGTTACAGGGAACCCCGGAACAACCCGCCCCGGAACACAAAGCAAAAGCCGCCCCGCTGACTGACGGGTATCAGGCTCATGCCGCAAATTGCGCTCTGCTGGCCACCTTTGCCGGTCAGCCTGCGGTTTCCGGCCCCGTTACCGGGATTTTGCCGATCAGACCGCCGGATGCCCTGTCAGGTGTTACCCGCGCAGCGGATAATGATGCCGGACGCCGCCCCCGGAATTACCATCAGATGCTGCCGGGGGGAACAGAATGTCCGGTACCGGCTAACGCTGCACAGGTGCCTGTCCGGCCCCCCGCGCTTCCCCCGGCAGTGAAACCCGGAGTTACCACCGGGCCTGAAGGCCCGGACTCAGCAGTACGCTAACCCGGGATACCGCCCTTGCCGGGCAAACGCGCTTATCCCTCACCGGAACCGGCTGTTTTCCGGGTCAGGATCCGCCAGAGTTGCTCCATCGGCCCGCGCGGAAAATACCGTAACCAGCACAGCGAAAACAGCGTATTGATCACCCAGATAAACGGCACTATCAGTAACAACTGCCAGCGCTGGAAATGCAGGAAGAACCCGGCAGTGGAGAAAATCAACGTACAGACCAGGGTTTGCAGCAGATAGTTACTCAGGGCCATACGACCGATGCAGCAAAAGAGATAACCGACCCGCATCGATGAGATTTTTTGCCAGCCGGCCAGCACCAGTGCCGCATACCCCAGGCTTATCAGCGGGCTGGCAATTTCGCCGGGAATTTGCAGATAAAATCCGCTCCAGCGGAATGACCAGCCAGTGAGCCACTGGGCTGTCGTGCCGGCGGCTTCCAGCAGAAAACCGGGAACCAGTAATAACGCCGCTGTACGAAGATAGTCGGCCGGGGGGCGGTTACCCAGTAGCCAGCCATTATGCACCAGTGCCGCGCCGATCATCATCAGTCCGGTCAGCTCCCAGCCATACTGTCCGAAAAATGCCACCAGCATCGATGCCAGATGATCGGTGCGGTAATCTATCGCAGCCATACCCGGGTGCAGTACCCGTTGCTGTTCAAGAAAAACCTCGGCGGCACCGGGCAGCCAGTCACTGCCCGCATGGCCTGAAGATATCGCCCCGAACAACAGCAACATCAGGCACCCGACCGCGTAAAACAGAATACCGGTGCGCATCAGTACGCCGGGAGAGTGTGCATCGCGGATCATCCGCCAGCTCAGCATCCCGGCCAGCGACCAGGCCACCAGAATATCCCCCTGCCATAACAGTACGGCATGCAGCACGCCGAACAGTAAAAGCCAGCCCAGCCGCGACTGTATCCAGGCTCCGCCTTTCGGCAACTGAAACACCAGTCCGGCACCAAACAGTAACGCGAACAGGTTAAGGAACTTAAGCCGCGCAAAGACCTCGAGGACTGCCCAACTGATGGCATCCGGACGCGTAATAAATCCCTGCCAGGCCGGGTTCAGATAGGCGGCCGAGGGTAAACCGAAGCTGACAATATTCAACAGCAGTATGCCGGCGATGGCGGCACCACGGATAAAATCAAGCTGGGGATAACGCGGCATGTGACAACCCTGACAGGAAAGAAAAAGCCATATCCTGAGGGATATGGCCTGATAACGGGGAAATCAGTTGTGTCTGACCGCGCGCAGAAATTCCTGACGGGTATTCTGACTCGACTTAAACAACCCGCCGAGTGACGTGGTCGTGGTCGCGCTGGTCGCATCCTGAACCCCGCGGGCTTTAACGCAGTAATGAACCGCGTCAATACACACTGCCACATTATTGGTCCCGAGCAGCGTCTGTAACGCAACCAGCACCTGTTGGGTCAGACGTTCCTGCACCTGCGGGCGCTGTGCAAAGAATTGCACGATACGGTTAATTTTTGACAGACCGATCACTTTATCTTTCGGGATATACGCCACGGTAGCTTTACCGTCGATAGTCACAAAGTGATGTTCACAGGTACTGGTCAGCGAGATATCACGCACCGTGACCATCTCATCGACCTTCATTTTATTCTCAATCACCGTGATCTTCGGAAAATTGGCATAATCGAGACCCGAAAAGATTTCATCGACATACATTTTCGCAATACGGTGCGGAGTCTCGGTCAGACTGTCATCGTCCAGATCAAGGTTCAGTAATTGCATAATTTCGGTCATATGACCGGCAATAAGCGCTTTACGTGTGGTGTTATCCAGTTCACGCGCAGGCTTACGTAACGGGGTTTCCAGACCGCGGGCCACCAGTGCTTCATGTACCAGTGCCGCTTCCTGACTTAAAAGGGACATCTACTATTCTCCGGCAGGTGAATTCTCAGCCCTGGCAACGGGCGGCGAATCATAATTATTGCTTATTGTGAATCAGTCCGGCGGGATTATCCAGTAGCTTACGGTGATCATCTTTCATCAGCAGCAAAAAATATTTCACACATCAGCCCTGCGGTTCAGGCTTGCCTGCCGCCGCAGCGGCGACTACAATCACAAAAATTATGAATAAATCACTTTAACTTCATTTCATAAAGAGAATAATTATGGATTTGGTGCAGCTACGGATGTTTTGTGCCGTTGCCGATACCGGCTCGGTCGCCCGGGCGGCAGAATTACTCCACAGAGTGCCGTCCAACCTGACCACCCGCCTTAAACAACTGGAAGAAGAGCTGGGAACCGACTTACTGATCCGCGAAAAACAGCGGGTACGTTTATCCCCGGTCGGACATAACTTTCTCGGTTATGCCCAACGTATTCTGGCATTAAGCGAAGAAGCCATCAGCATGACCCGCCAGGGGGAACCGGCCGGAAATTTTGCGCTCGGCACCATGGAAAGTACGGCGGCTACCCGCCTGCCGGGTCTGCTCGCGGCGTATCACCAGCGTTATCCGTCGGTCTCTCTGTCCCTGATCACCGGGACATCCGGCGAAATTATCGACCACGTACGCGAAGGGACGGTGGCTGCCGCCCTGGCCGACAGCCCGGAAGGTTATGACGAACTGCACAGTTGTGTCGCTTTCCGTGAAGAGCTGGTGCTGATCACCAGCAGTGAACACCTGCCGGTCACCTGCCCGCGGGATGTTCAGGGCGAGACGTTTTTTGCATTCCGTAACAGTTGCTCTTACCGGCTGAAGCTGGAGGAGTGGTTTCGCGAAGGTGACGCACAGCCCGGCAGTATTATGGAAATTCATTCCTATCATGCGATGATTGCCTGTGTGGCGGGAGGGGCCGGACTTGCCATTATTCCGTATTCCGTGCTGGCTCAGATGAGTGACCGGGCACGTATTCGTGTTCATCATCTGCCGCAGAAATATAGCCAGGTCTCAACCTGCCTTATCTGGCGACGGGATGCGTTTACCCCGAATGTTGAAGCCCTCAAGGAGCTGATGATCCGCTTTTTTGTACGGGATACCCCGGCAGGCACCGACGAAGAGATTACCGGGAGCACGCCTTGCACGCCCGTTTCCCCCTGATTTTTTTAACGGTTGTTGCCTTTGCAACAGCCCCGAATGCTGATTAATGACAGGAGCGTGATATGTCCGGACTCACTCTTTGCGAAGAGCATCTGATGTTTGGTGGCCGCCAGCAACGCTGGCAACATACCTCAGCGACGCTGGGCTGTGAGATGAAATTCAGTCTGTTCCTGCCCCCGGCAGCGACCGCTCAGCCGGTTCCGCTGCTCTGGTGTCTGGCAGGGCTGACCTGTACTGATGAGAATTTTTCCGTGAAATCCGGCGCTCAACGACTGGCCGCCGGGCAAGGTATTGCGCTGATTATGCCTGATACCAGTCCGCGTGGCAGTGAGGTTCCCGACGATGAGCAGTACGACCTGGGCCAGGGAGCCGGATTTTATCTTAATGCCACACAGGCCCCCTGGGACCGGCATTATCGTATGTACGATTACCTGACTCAGGAGTTGCCCGCATTGCTGGCAGAACACTTCAGCTTCAGCGATCGTCAGGCTATTATGGGGCACTCGATGGGGGGCCACGGTGCGCTGGTACTGGCCCTGCGTGAGGCCGGACGTTTTACCTCGGTCTCGGCTTTCGCCCCCATCGTCAATCCTTCTTCCGTCCCCTGGGGCGAGAAAGCCTTTACCGCCTATCTGGGAGCGGATCGTGATGCATGGCGTCAGTATGATGCCAGCCTGCTGATGGCGGAAGCCACCCACCGGCTGCCGGTGCTGATAGACCAGGGGCTTTCTGATAATTTTTACCCGCTACAGCTGCAACCGGAAGTGCTGGAAAATGTCGCCCGTGAACATCAATATGATCTGACCCTGCGCTGGCAGGAAGGTTATGACCATAGCTACTATTTCATTACCAGCGTCATTGAAGATCATCTTCGTTTCCACGCACGCCATCTGCTGGCGGCCTGACGCAACACCAGCCATAAAAAAACCCATGCATTGCATGGGTTTTTTATTACTAAGCTAACCGGACTGACAGATTAGCTGTCACTTTTGGAAATGGCCGGGAATTCCATCTCGTGGTATTTCACAAAACGGGTCCCGCGCGTCCATTTATAGCCCAGCCAGATCACCAGGAACAACGGAATACCGATATAGGTCGCTGCCACGCCATACCAGTCAATGGTATCGGCCATAAAGGCCTGATAGTTCTGCCCCAGTGTGATGATAAGGCAGAGCACAAACGCAAACACCGGTCCGAGCGGGAAGAGCCCTGCACGGTAAGGCAGGTCTGCCAGGTTATGCCCCTTCGCCACATAACCGCGACGGAAGCGGTAATGGCTGATAGCGATCCCCAGCCAGGCAATAAAGCCGGTCATCCCTGAGGTATTCAGTAACCACATATAGACGGTCTGATTACCAAATTTGGATGATAAGAAGCAGAGTGCTGCAATCACGGTCGTCGCAATCAGTGCATTACGCGGCACACCATTTGCCGTCAGACGGGCAAAGATTTTTGGTGCTTTCCCTTCCTGTGCCAGCGTAAACAGCATCCGTGTAGACGCATACATTCCGGAGTTACCGGCAGAGAGCACTGCCGTCAGGATCACTGCATTCATTACCGCAGCCGCAGATAACAGCCCGGCATTCTGGAACACCAGAGTGAAAGGACTGACGCTGATGTCTTTAACATCATTATGCAGCAGACGCGGATCGGTATACGGCAGTAACAGACTGATAATAAGGATAGCCAGCACATAAAACAGCAGGATCCGCCAGAATACCTGACGCATAGCGCGCGGGATATTCTTGCCCGGGTTTTCCGATTCACCGGCCGCAATCCCGATAAGTTCAGTCCCCTGGAAAGAGAAGCCGACAATCATCGCCACGCCGATCATCGCAGAGAATCCCCCCGCAAAAGGCGCACCGCCAATGGTCCAGTTATGCCAGCCACCCTCTCCTGCACCCCGCAGAATACCGGTCACCATCATCAGTCCGACGATAATAAAGATAACCACGGTCACCACTTTAATCAGCGAGAACCAGTATTCCGCTTCACCAAAGCCTTTAACCGAAATCACGTTCAGCAGGAAAATCACCGCCAGGAAGAGGCAGCTCCAGACCCAGCCAGGAACGTCCGGGAACCAGTAGCCCATCACCAGTTGTGCGGCGACCAGGTCGACGGCAATGGTGACTGCCCAGTTGTACCAGTAATTCCATCCCAGAGCGAAGCCAAAGCCTTCTTCGACGTATTTGGCACCGTAGGTTGCAAACGATCCGGAGACCGGCATATACGCTGCCAGTTCACCGAGGCTTGTCATCAGGAAGTAAACCATCAGACCGATAATGGCATAAGAAAGAAGTGCGCCGCCGGGTCCGGCCTGAGAAATGCTGGCCCCTGAGGCGACAAAGAGCCCGGTACCGATAGACCCGCCAATGGCTATCATCGTCAGATGACGGGCTTTTAATACACGTTTCAGGCCAGGCTTATCTGTTGTTTTTGTATTATTATTCATCAGTAAACACTATGCTGGATAAAAATGAGGCGCGATTGTACCAGCTCACCGTTACCTGTATAGCATTACCACTGCGTTATAAGTTACCTTCATAATCCCCTGCCTATTATTAGCAACCCCGGGCGGGCCGGGTCAGACAATATCCTGTTCACGGCAATAAGACAGAAAACGGGTCAGCGATCGGGACAAATGTTTTTGCTGATGATGGATGCGATACAACGTCCGTGTCAGCGGCGGTAACGGCAGCGGAACCTGGCGCAGACTGCCATTTTCCAGCTGTTCGGCGATCACCCGGCGTGACAGGCAGCTTATGCCCATCCCGTAGCGTACCGCATGCTTGATAGCCTCTGAATTTCCAAGCTCCATCTCAATTCTGAAATGAGGCAGATGAGAAAGCAGCAGATAATCCACTATCTCCCGGGTGCCTGACCCCCGTTCCCGCAGGATCCAGGGCGAATCTGCCAGTCTTTCCAGCGTGACTGCCTGGTTGAAAATGGCTGACCGGGGTGAAGCGAAAACCACCAGCTCGTCCTGCAGCCAGTTTTCGCTGACAATGCCGGTAATATGACAAGGTCCTTCGATAAGCCCCACATCCACGCGAAAATCACTGACAGCCTGTATCACATCCTGGCTGTTACCCACCGTGAGATCCAATGGTGCCTGCGGAAAATCACGCCGGTACTCTGCCATCATGGCGGGCAGCAGATAGTTACCGATAGTACTGCTGGCAGCGATGCGGATGGCGCCATGATCTTCGCGGAAAAGTTGCTCAGTCTCTTTGGCCTGCTCCAGTAATGAGACGGCTTTCGGGTAGAGCAAACGACCGTGTTCATTCACAATCAGTCGCTTGCCGGAGCGATCGAACAGTTTCACCGATAACTGATGTTCAAGATCAGCCAGCGCAGCACTGACGGCGGACTGTGAAAGTGCCAGTTGCTGCGCGGCACGGGTGGTCGACCCGCTCTTAACAATTTCGCTGAATACTTCCAGCTGCCTCAGGGTGATATACACTCTTTCTCCTCACGGATTTTTCACGGATGGGGTAACACCCGATTTATAACCAGTTATAGTGGTTAATTATAAATATATAATCAATTTCTCTTTTAAGCAAAACCCCGGCAGGATGAAGGTCAGTAACTCAGGAAGGAAGAACACGATGACTCTGCACCAGCCCCACCGGGCACCTCTGCCCCGCCTCCCCTTGCTCAACGGTATCCTGCTCAGCGGGGTGATAGCGGCAGGCATGCTGCCTCTGATCCAGATCCCTCTGATTGCCAGGCTGGGACTGGGTGCACTGACGCTGGCAATCCTGACCGGTATTATTACCGGTAATCTGCTGCCCGCATCGGTTCACGTTCGTTGCGAACAAGGGATAGCCTTCAGTAAGCATTACCTGCTGCGACTGGGGATTATTTTATACGGATTTAACCTGACCTTTCAGCAAATCAGCCATATCGGTTATCGCGGCCTGGTCACCGACATGATCATGCTGAGCAGCACGTTTCTGGTGACCTGTCTGGCAGGACTGTACTGGATAAAACCGGACAAACAGACCGTGTGGCTTATCGGAGCCGGTAGCAGTATCTGCGGCGCGGCGGCAGTGCTGGCGACCGCACCGGTCATTAAAGCCGATGCCGGAAAAGTGGCCGTCGCAGTGGCGACGGTCGTTATCTTCGGTACGGCGGCCATTTTTATCTATCCGCTGATCTGGGAGGTTATCCACCCCTGGCTGCCGGGGATCGGTGCTGAACAGTTCGGTATTTATACCGGTTCGACCGTCCATGAGGTCGCCCAGGTCGTGGCAGCCGGCCATGCTATCAGTCCGCTGGCCGAAGATACCGCAGTGATTGCCAAAATGCTGCGGGTCATGATGCTGGCACCCTTCCTGCTGCTGCTGGGCCAATGGGTTAACCGCACCCGCCCGTCTGCAGAGACTGAAGGCCCCGGAAAAATCACCTTCCCCTGGTTTGCCCTGATTTTTATTCTGGTCGCCGTCGTTAACTCGTTCGGTTTACTGTCTGACACCCTGCTGAGCTGGATCCACTGCATTGATAATATCATGCTGGCAATGGCAATGGCCGCCCTGGGCCTGAGCACCCGCCTGTCTCAGCTGAAAACTGCCGGGCTGAAGCCACTACTGCTGGGAGGCGTTGTTTTTCTCTGGCTGATTATCGGCGGCGCTGGCGTCAATCTGTTGGTATGGCATGTTATGAAATAAATCCTCAGGTATGATGTGTCACATCTACCAGAGACCGGGAAGTGAGGAGAAAGTAATGAAGTTTATCGGTGCGCATGTCAGCGCCGCAGGGGGCGTGGAAAACGCGGTCCTTCGTGCACACGAACTGGAAGCAACGGCCTTTGCACTGTTTACCAAAAACCAGCGCCAATGGCGCGCTGCGGCGTTAACAGAGGAAAGTATCAATGCCTTCCGTCAGGCCTGCGAAAAATATAACTTCAGCTCAGGACAAATTCTGCCCCATGACAGTTACCTGATCAATCTTGGTCATCCGGTCAGTGAGGCGCTGGAAAAATCACGACTGGCCTTTATTGATGAGATGCAACGGGCGGAATTGCTTGGCCTGTCATTACTTAACTTCCATCCGGGCAGCCACCTGCAACAGATTGCTGAAGAAGACTGTCTGAAGCTGATTGCCGAATCGATCAATATCGCGCTGGATCAGACGCGGGGCGTAACTGCAGTCATCGAAAATACCGCCGGTCAGGGCAGTAACCTGGGGTTCCGTTTTGAACACCTGGCAGAAATTATCCATCACGTTGAAGATAAAAGCCGTGTCGGTGTCTGCATCGATACCTGTCACGCCTTTGCCGCCGGTTACGACCTGCGTACGGTCGAAGATTGTGAAAACACCTTCCGGGATTTTGAGCGGATTGTCGGTTTTAACTACCTGCGGGGCATGCACCTGAATGATGCGAAAAGTGAATTCGGCAGCCGCGTAGATCGCCATCACAGTCTGGGCGAAGGGAATATCGGCAATACCGTGTTCAGCTGGCTGATGAAAGATCCCCGCTTTGATGGTATTCCGTTAATTCTGGAAACCGTGAATCCGGATATCTGGAAAGATGAAATTGCCTGGCTGAAAGCACAACAGACAGCATAAAAAAACAGGGCGCAATGCGCCCTGTTTTTCAAATCACACATCCCTCAGGCGGTGACTGCTTCCGGTTTTTTCAGGAAGGCATAAGCAATACCCGCCAGCGCCGTTCCGATAATAATGGATAACAGATAACCCAGTACCGGAGTAATCGCCCCCGGGATCAGCAGAACAAACAAGCCGCCGTGGGGTGCCATCAGTTGGGCACCGATAGCCATAGAGATAGCCCCGGTCACCGCACCGCCAACGAGACAGCAAGGGATCACCCGCATCGGGTCACGGGCAGCGAACGGAATGGCACCTTCAGAAATAAAGCACAGCCCCAGCACCAGTGCGGCTTTACCGCCTTCCTGCTGACTTTTATTAAATTTCCTTTTAGCCAGTAAAGTCGCCAGCCCCATCGCCAGCGGAGGTACCATTCCGGCAGCCATAATGGCGGCCATCGGCGCGTAGGTTTTGCTGCTCAGTAAACCGACACCAAAGGCGTACGCCACTTTGTTCACCGGGCCCCCCATATCGGTACACATCATACCGCCCAGCACCGCACCCAGCAGCACCGCGTTCGCCGTACCCATGTTACCCAGCCAGTGAGTAAGCCATTCCATAATGGCTGCTACCGGTTTGCCGACCACATAAATCATCAGCAGGCCGGTGATCAGGCTCGCCAGTAATGGAATAATCAGGATAGGTTTCAGGGCTTCCATACTCTGCGGGAGTTTCAGCCGTGTACTGATAAATTTCGCCACATAACCGGCAATGAAACCGGCAATGATACCGCCAAGGAAACCGGCATTCGTGCTGGTCGCCAGCATACCGCCAATCAGCCCCGGTGTCAGACCAGGACGGTCAGCAATCGAGAAGGCAATGTAGCCCGCCAGCACCGGCACCATTAACGCGAACGCACTCCCCCCGCCAATCTGCATCAGTGCGGCAGCCAGCGTCCCTTCCTGATGGAAGGCCGTGATCCCGAAGGCGAAAGATAACGCGATGCTCAGACCACCTGCGACCACCATCGGCAGCATGTAAGACACACCGGTCAGCAAGTGACGGTAAGCGCCGGCCTTTTCTTTATTACCCTCGCTGGCAGCAGCTTGATCGGCTGACGCCCCCGCGGCATGGTAAGGCTTAGCTTCCGCCAGGGCTTTATCAAATTCCTGGGCGGTTTTCTTCAGTGCCAGTCCGGTCGAGGTGCGGTACATGGGTTTGCCGGCAAATTTAGCCAGATCAACCTCGATATCGGCGGCAATAATCACCAGGTCGGCAGCCGCGATTTCCTCAGCGCTGACCGGATTACCGGCACCGACTGATCCGCGGGTTTCTACCTTCGCCCACCAGCCACGTTTTTTAGCTTCTGCCTCGATGGCTTCTGCCGCCATAAAGGTATGAGCGACGCCGGTCGGACAGGCGGTTACCGCCACAATACGTTTGGCCCCGCTGGTCTCAGCCACCACAGGCTGAGCATTTACCGGTGCCTGCCAGGGAGTTGCCTGTTCACGAGCCGTAGTCAGAAAGGCCACTGCATCATTCAGCAGTGCCTGAAGATCTCCCTGCCAGAATGGCTTACCGCTCAGAGACGGATCGGTGGGAGCGTTTTTACCGGCAACCACCACAAGTTCAGCCTCGGCTGGCGAACGGGTTAAGGTCAGTCCGCATTTTTCAGCAGCCGTTTCAGCCGCTTTTTCGGCCATATATGCACTGGCTTTTCCCAGTGACGCATCAGTTATCAGCAGCGCTTTCATCATTTATTCCTCTTCTGCTGTCAGTGCACGGGCTGTAAATCGACACGTGCCATCATTGCCGCCAGTTGTGTCCGGTCAGCGACGCCTACATTACTTTGACTTACCGCCAGTGCGGCAACGGCAGTGGCCAGTCTCAGGGTATGTTCACTGGACTCACGCATCAGTAACCCATAAATCAGGCCGCCGACCATTGAATCCCCGGCCCCCACGGTACTCACTACCTCACAGGCCGGAGGCTTGGCCAGCCATTCCCCGGAAGCATTCACCCACAGCGCGCCTTCCGCACCGAGCGAAATCACCACATGAGCAATCCCCTCTTCACGCAATTGATGCGCGGCATCAATAACGTCCTGTAATTCCGGCAACGGTTTCCCGGCCCAGGTTTCCAGCTCACGGCGGTTAGGTTTTACCAGCCAGGGGGCGGCTTTCAGCCCGGCCTCCAGCGCACTGCGGCTGCTGTCAAAGATAATGCACGGGCACAGCGCCCGCAGGGATTTCATCCAGACGGTAAAGGCTTCCGGAGAAACTCCTTCCGGTAAACTGCCGCTGACGCAGACCATATCGAACTGGCCCAGCCAGCTCAGTGAATCGGTCGTAAAGCGTTCCCAGTCTTTCGCGGTCACATCGAATCCGGAAAAGTTAAGGTCGGTCACTTCGCCGTCCTGCTCGGTCAGTTTGACATTAATACGCGTTCTTCCGCCGACCACCTGGAAACGGTTCGCAATCCCCAGCTCGCTGAAAAGCTGCTGGAATCCGTCCTGATTATCTTTACCCAGGAAACCGCCGACGGTCACATCAATCCCCAGGTCTTTCAGCACTCTGGCGACATTAATCCCTTTACCCGCAGCATGCAGGCCGGTGGTTTTTACCAGATTAACTTCCCCCCGTTCCATTTCCGGGGTAAAGCCCACCAGGTCATAGGCCGGATTCAGCGTAATTGTTGCGACACGTCTGCTCATGCTGCCCCCTCACCGAGACCGCTATCAATGGCTTCGCCGATGGCAGTGATCGCTGCTGCCGCGTCTTCTCCGCTGGCAGTAAAGCGCAGGCGATGGCCTTTTTTAACACCCAGTGCCACCACTTTCATCAGGCTGCGTCCGTTCGCAGGTTTACCGCTGCCGTCCAGGTTAGTGACCGTAATATCGCTTTTGAAATTTTTGATGGTAGTGACCAGTGCCGTGCCCGGACGGGCATGCAGACCATGTTCGTTGCGGATCACAAATTCCGCGGTCACCACTTCATCTTCTTCAACATAATCGCTGGTCAGTAATGCCAGGATCCCGGCGGCATCGGCACTGTTCAGTGCTGATGCGTGATCCCCGGTCAGTAACTGGTGCAGATACCCCAGCGCACTTAGCGGCTGGTCATCAGTCGCGGCGACAGTGATGAGTAAGGATACCGGCTCATTTTCTGCTGCGGTAAAGGTGGTTGCTGCACGGCTGATCGCGATGGCGCTGAACAGGTTGCCCTCAGCACTGTCATTGAGCCAGATCCCGTGCCCCAGATGGAATGGCGCATGGGAGATCACCTGACTGACAAAATGGCTGTCCACGGCTCCGGCGGCCTGTAAACGGCCGGCGTTCAGTGCCTGTAATGTCATCAGGTCAGTCGCCTCCACCCGGGTGGCGATCATCGAGGTGTCAAAGCGGAATTCAGCCGCCTGTTTTTCACCCATCAGCAGCGCACGTAAATCTTCAGCTGACGCGGTTTTCAGTGTTTCAGCCACACTGTCATCACTCAGCACATGAGTTAACTGCCGCAGTAACGCCAGGTGCTCATCTGATTTAGCGGCAATGCCGATAACCACATAAGCCACCTGATCTTCACCCCATTGAATGCCCTGCGGATACTGGAAGACCTGGACCCCGGTGTTCAGCACCTGATCACGGGTGTCGGTTGTACCATGAGGGATAGCGATACCATTACCCAGGAATGTTGAGGTCTGCTGTTCACGCGCCAGCATACCGTCGACATAACCTTCCGTCACATTGCCGGCAGAAGCCAGAGCAGATGCGACCTGGCGTATGGCCTCAGTTTTTTCACTGGCACTGGCGCCAGTATGTATCGCCTGTACATCGAGCTGGAACATAGGACTCCTCACTGTCTTTAGTTGAATCGTTTCAGCTAACGGAGAAAAAAAAGTGTCCGGGACTGACAACAGGGAACACAGGCAGAGCTGAAACGTATCAGTAATATATGCACCAAAAAAAATCTGCTGCAATGAATAACAAAATTCTTATAGCGATTTTTTGAGGCTACGCACACTTCATGACATTTATCTGATGATTGTACGGTATAGCGCTGAATTTACATTGACGCAAATCAGATTTCGCTATCCGCGTCAGCATATTTCAGCAACGATTGACTGTGGTTGCATTGTGGCCGTAGCTGTCATCGGCAATGGGCTACCGTCTCAGGGGGCGGTACTGGCTTCCAGATGTATCAGATAGGTCATTGCCGTCTCCCGGTGGGTTGAGCACATCTCAAATGAGGCTTTAAGCCCGCCACACACGGCTGGCCGCAGATTTGAACAAAAGATCTTACATAAATTATCATCCGATAATTGAACACACCTGACGTTGGCGGGCTTTCCCCCGGGCATACCGGGGATGGGACTGGAAATTGACGGTGCAATACAACACGCACCACAGCCGGTACGACACTCCATCTGTCACCTTCTTTGAACAGGCTGAGGGGAACCCGACACAAACGTTTACGGGCAGGAGAGACACTCTAGCAGTTATACGACCGTTCGACATCAGAGGCTAAATAATTTCTCTTCTTTCTCTTGCCTGGCACGCATTGCGCGAGTAACTTTGCGCGCATAATTCCCTGTATTGCTGACATAGTGAGAAAACCGATGCCGAAGGCGAATGAAATTAAACGTGGCATGGCCCTGAGCTGGAACGGAAAGCTGCTGCTGGTAAAAGATATTGATGTGCAGAGCCCCAGTGCACGGGGTGCCGCAACGCTGTATAAAATGCGTTTTACTGACATCCGTACCGGACTGAAGGTAGAAGAACGCTTTAAAGGTGATGATATCCTCGACACTATCTCACTCAGCCGCCGGGCCGTGAGTTTCTCCTACATTGACGGCGAAGAGTACGTCTTTATGGATGATGAGGATTACACCCCTTATCATTTCAATCAGAAACAGATTGAAGAAGAGTTACTGTTCATTCCTGAAGGCGGGATCCCGGGAATGCATGTCCTGACCATGGACGGCCAGATCCTGGCTCTGGAATTACCTCAGACCGTTGATATGGAAATTACCGATACTTCACCCGGTATTAAAGGCGCTTCGGCCAGCGCCCGCACCAAACCCGCGGGAATGAGTACCGGGCTGGTGGTACAGGTACCGGAATACCTGAGCAATGGCGATAAAATCCGTATTCATATCCCTGAACGTCGTTATATGGGACGTGCTGATTAAGATCTCACGGACGACCCCAAGGGTCGTCCGTACTTCCCCTCCCCTGAATACCGTCCCGCAAAGCGCTCGTATGACTTCTGTATCAAAACCCCTCAGCGTCTGGGGTCGTCTTGTTCTGTCCCCCGGCCGCTTTTAAACGCCTTTCAGCTGGCGGATCCCGTGCGCTGTAACTGAAAAAATGTCGCCGAACACGGTTACTTTATCACGTGATTTGTCAAATTTTCTTACTTAATAATCTGTATAATAAGCGCGTTTTTTTGACATGTTCGCCGCAGGAATAGGATCGGGTTAACCGGCCGGTGACTGACCTTTATTAAGGATGGTTGAACATTCATTTATCTATTTATCTGTACCCTACACCGTTATTTAAAAAATGAGTTTATAAAATGCGCCTTTCACGTCTGATGATTATCCTGTTGCTGAATGCCCTGGGCATCGCACTCTTTTTTTCGTGGTATCTGCCGGAACATCACGGTTTCTGGTTCGGCCTCGATAAAGCCATTTTCTTCGGTTTCAACAACCAGATGGTGACGCATCATGCGTTTGCCATCTTCGTTGCAATCACTAACTTCCGGGGCTTTGATCTGGTTTCCCTGATAGCGATGGGACTGCTCTACTATTCCTACTGGCGGAAAACTGATGCGGCGGGTCACCATCGCATGCTGGCTATCGGTGTGACCATGCTGATCAGTGCGGTCGTGCTGAACCAACTGGGTCACCGTATCCCGGTGGTTCATAGCAGCCCGACGTTGTTCTTCCATAATGCTCACCGTGCAGGTGAGCTGACCGGTATTCCGACTAAAGATGCGTCAGGGGACAGTTTCCCGGGTGACCACGGGATGATGCTGATGATTTTCGCCTGTTTTATGTGGCGTTATTTTGGCGGCCGCGCCTTTATTAAGGCCCTGGTGATCTTCTTCGTCTTTGCTATGCCTCGTGTCATGGCGGGCGCACACTGGTTTACCGATATCGCTGTCGGCTCGCTGTCTGTCGTTCTGGTCGGTATGAGCTGGTGGCTATTGACCCCGGGTAGCGACATGCTGGTGAACTATCTGGATAAAAAACTGCCCCGCAGAAAAAAATAAACGGTTCCATACCTGCGCCAGTGCGACTGCACTGGCGTTTTTTTTACTCATTGTTGCCCCGTCACCGCCCTTTTCGTTTTCACCTTCCTGTCGTCCCTTTCTTATTTTTAGCCGGCCACCGCCAGGGGGTGTTCATCCTCCGGTGATGTTGACAGTCAAGCCGACGTTTCCGCCGACGGGCATACCCCGCAGACCGGACTCGTCCGGGAAGGATAGCCGGTGATCAACCGCCAGTAACAACGTGGGTCTGCCCGCCTCCGGCAAAAAACGTCAGGCCGTCGCTCAGCACGGTGGTGCCGGAGGGAACATCCCGTACGCCGGACCAGGTCGTGTACTGCATTAACAAGGCGCAGAGGCGGGAAGCAGGCGTAAAAAAGGCGCCTTTATCAGGCGCCTTGTATTTAATACTTTCTGAGTCGCGTTGCTAATACTCAGTCAGCCAGTTCTTCATGATCCTTAATTTCCGGTACAGGCAGGCTGGTTGCCACGCCCCAGTAGTAGCAGACCAGTGCTGCGACAGCCG